>OCHG01000244.1_pt1 | contig 60520 bp, 49 predicted proteins | sample 1538801 | NCBI WGS metagenome assembly OCHG01 (sample SAMN04571727, study PRJEB22368) | human gut metagenome | biome: human gut; material: stool | host: Homo sapiens | place: Luxembourg | collected 2012-09-20 | reverse complement strand
TGTGCGCTTTGATTTGCGGAACACTGGTAAACAATGCGGTTCCTGCGTTTGCCGGAGAAATGGATAATGACAGCTTAAATGAATTTATGCTGGATCCCATGGTGGTGACGGCAACACGTACAGAAAAGAAAGAGGTGGATATTCCTGCGGCTACTGAAATTTTGACACATGAACAGATTGTTTCAGCAGGCGCTACCAATGCCATGGATGCTATGCGTCAGGTAAACGGCATTGAAGCGAATAACTATTTCCCTGGCGGAAACGCAATGACTACTATGACATCAAGGATTAATATACGTGGTTATGGGGATTATACATTAGTTATGGTAAACGGCAATCCTGTAAACTTAAACAGTGTGTATAACATCGATGCTATTCCCGTAGAAGCAATTGAGCGAATTGAAATTGTGAAGGGTGGTGGCGCTGTATTATACGGCTCTGAGGCAACTGGCGGTGTGGTCAATATTATTACAAAGAAAAAAGCGAATGATTTTGTCACGGTTGGCGGAGGAAATTTTGGACAAAAGAAATTTGACATAGGATTGGGTAACGATAAGTTCCGCTTAAATTATAATTTGAGAAAATGGGGAGAAGTAAAAGATTTAAGTTACAGTGATAAACCTGTAAATAAGAAGACGACTACTTTTACACAAGACAATAGCACAAAAGAAAATATTGGTGTAGGGTTCAATATTACCGATACATTGAGTTTGGATTATAATCACTTTGAATCTAAAGTTGATTATCATAGAAATCTTGCTTCTTCTGGAATTATGAACCAGTGGCGCGATACATATACAAAAGAGGACTTGGTGCAGCTCAATTATTTAGAAGATAGCTTAAAAGGCCATATCTGGTATAACAAAAATAAAATTAATTATTTTGGCGGCGAGCTAAAGAAAAATAAGTGGATGGAAAATAAAGTAACTCGCAGAGAAAATACTGTCTTTGGCATGGACATCCAAAAGGATATGGAGTTTAACAAAAAGTCCTTATTGACGGTGGGTGCAAATTATAAATATGAAAATTTAAATCAGAAACTGACCAAGGGAGTGCGTCCTGTCGAACCGGAGAAAACACGTAATACATGGGCGCTTTTTGCGCAATTAGATCAGAAATTAAATGATAAAGACTCTGTTATTTTAGGTGGCAGGGAAACTTGGACAACCGGTGGCTGGAATGGGCAAAATTATAGTAATTTTAGTGCATCCAGTCAATATTTGCATAAAATTAGTGATGACCAAAGCATGTATGCAAAGATTGCGCAGTCTTTTGTTATGCCCACATTTTCTCAGATGAGTCCCAGCGGCATTTTAGGAGGCGTGGCCAATCCGGACTTAAAACCACAAAAAGGGATGCACTACGAATTGGGCTATAAAGCGGCAGTAGGTAATCATAGCTGGAAAGCGGCCTTATTTCATATGGAGGTTAAGGATAATATCAGCGCGACTGTGACGACTGGTGCTTCTGGCACAGAGTATACATATACCAATAAAGATTTTAGAAACACCGGATTCGAAGCAAGCTTGGATGTTGCAGCTACGAAGCAACTGGGATATAATTTGGCATTCACGATTCAAAATCCAGAAGAGAATTCGGATGCAAAAGATAAAAAAACTGGAAAAATTTTAAAACCGGGTTGGCAACGTAAATTCGGTAAATACCAGGTGAAAGGCGGTGTAAATTATAATTTTGCTAAGTTGAGAACGTCATTAAATGGCAGTTATATCTGGGATCGGTATTCCAGTCCTTCCGGCTCAGACTCCTATAAAATAAAACCATACTTTTTGACTACTTTTACTGCGACTTATTCGCCTGATAAAAATAATACGATTTCATTGATTGTTGATAATGTGTTAAATCGAGACGACAATGTATCTAATACAAGTAGCAATGGTGGTGGCTATTACACGGCTCCCACTAATTTCCTGTTGAGTTATACTTATAAATTCTAAGCGATCAACAAAATACTGAATTGCGCTAAACGACTACTCTTCAAGTTTGATTTAAGAGTAGTCGTTAATTTTTCATAAATTAATGCTCATAATTCACAAAAAGTTTCAAATTTCATTGACATAAAAAGGACTACATGGTTAAATAATACTATCGATAATAAATGTTATTAAAATAAATATATCAGTAATGTTTATATATTGATAGATAGACCGTTTGTAGTGCCCTCTGCAGGATCATGCAAGAGTGACTGTAGCGTCAGGCATCACAATAAATTTATTTTAAGGAGCGTTCTGAATGAAAAAAATGACAGGTCATGTATCAAAAGGTATGTTGATGTGCGCTTTGATTTGCGGAACACTGGTAAACAATGCGGTTCCTGCGTTTGCCGGGGAAATGGATAATGACAGCTTAAGTGAATTTATGCTGGATCCCATGATTGTTACGGCACAGCGTGTGGACACAAAAGATCTGCACACCCCCGCATCTGTCGAAGTGTATAATAAAGAGCGAATCGAAAAGACCGGGGCGGCCAATGCATATGATGTATTGCAAAACACCTTGGGAGTTATGACACAGTCACAGGGGTTTAATGGTACGTCTATGGGAACCATGACCAGTAAAGTCATGATCCGCGGGGTAGAAAAAGGTACGCTGGTTATGGTAAATGGCGTGCCGATGAACTTGGACGGTAAATATAATCTGGACGATATTCCTACAGAATCTATTGAACGCATTGAAGTGGTTCGCGGTGGCGGCTCTGTTTTATACGGTAGTGAGGCCACCGGTGGCGTTATCAACATTATTACTAAGAAAAAATTCGAGAATAGTGTTGGTGTGGCAGCGGGCAATTTTGGGAAAGAACGCTATAAAATCAGTTTGGGGAATGAAAAATTCAATATTATTGCCGGCCTTGAAAATCGTGGAAGAGCAGAAAAAATGAGCGGTGTTTCGACTACTGGCAAGAAGAGTGTCTATGATTATGGCAAAGGCGAGCGGAAAAGTTTGTTATGGAATCTTAACATTATTGACGGGTTAAGCTTTACTCACAGCTACTCTAAAAACCGCAATCAGTATGAGATACGGACAGAAGGAAAAGCAAAGATCAATCAATATAATAAATACAAAGATACAGACAATAATTTTATGCTTAATTATGAGAAGGAAGGATGGAAAGCATCGCTTGCCTATGGTACGCAGGAAAAGGGATATGATCAGGGAAAATCCCTTGATCACATGAACATATACAGCTGGCGTAAAGGACATAGTACCAATGCGAATGTGCAGAAACAGTTTGATCTGGGCCGTAACAGGCTTTTGCTGGGTACTAGTTTCCAAAGAGAAGATATCGACTTGTATTCTTCTGAAAAGAAGGGGAAAAAGGGAAAGCCAGGAACCCCTCCTCTTGACAGTACATACAAGCGGGATGTGTATTCTTTATACGCTTCTTACGAAATGGCGTTGGGGGATAAATCTAATTTGTTTTTAAATGCCAGGGAAACCTGGGCTACGAATATTACAGGACGCCAGACTGACAAAAAAACCAATAAAACTACGGTTACGGACAATGATATGATGCGAAAGTTCACTCCGGAAGTTGAGTATTTGTATAAGTTCGATGAAAACAGCAGTTTTTATGCGAAAGCAGGTAAATCTTTCCGCCTTCCTCATTTAACCCAGATCTATGGTAATGGCGTAATCAATCCTACGTTGGACTTAAAACCGGAACAGGGTACGCACTATGAAATGGGCTACAAATTGAATCGTGGTAATGCGGCCTGGCGCGTATCGGTATTTAATTATAAAATCAAAGATGCGATTGATGCCGATGTACAATATGACGAAGACGGGTCGGTTTCCGCTGTGAATTATTATAATGAAGATAATAGAGATACTGGCGTAGAAGTAAGTGTGAATTTGAAGCATAATGATAATTGGAGTTCCAATTGGGGGGCAATGCTCCATAATCCACAGGCAAGGAATATACATACCTATGGAGATAATAACTGGCATGATATGTATAACCGATATCAGTTTAATGGCGGCGTAAATTATAAAATGGCTAAATTTGCCGGTTCGTTAACGGGAAATTTTGTAGGAAACCGTACTTCGACGAGGGCAAGTTTTAAGAATCCGCAGCGTCATATTAAACCCCAGTTCTTTACGGATCTGCACCTGACCTATGCACCCGAAGCCAATCAGAAGGTTTGGCTGCATTTGAATAATCTGTTGGATCGTCTTGACGTTACTTCGAACAGTACGTCTAATTACTATTCTCTCGGCCGCAACTTTATGCTTGGCTATGAGTACACGTTCTGATCAGGCATCATTGGCGGAGAGAACGGTTTCGGGATGGGTTTCCATGGTGTGGACAAAAAGATAGTACAGTCCAGAATAAGTGAAGTTTAGCTTTAATCTTACCGTGAGCGGCTTTTTAGGCCGCTCACATTCACAAAGGGGCGTGAAAATTATGATGCTACGTTTGCCGGAAGAAGAACAGTATCGTATTTTATGGGAAAAATATGGCATGACGGAAGATGAGGTCAAAAAGCATAAAGCCGCCGGTTTTTCCTATTACGATCTGGATAAGGGGGCGATGTACGCCTTTGTCGCCCAAAAACCGCTTGAGGATGTATTGGCGCTGCGTCGGGATTATGCCTGGATGAAAATTGAGCTGCTGTTGGGTATTACGCCTCAACTTTTGCATGACCGCGATCTTTTGCGCAAGGCGCACTGCGCCGAAAAGTGGTGGGGGATTGATGCGAAAGAGGTATATCGTCTTTTTATGGCGGGGTATCCCATTCATCACATCAAGTTGGCCTGGATCATTTCGCAGCATTCTTCGATGACGATGGACGAAGTGCTGCTGTCCCGTAAAAAATCCGTAAGCTGGTTTGACTGGGCACAGCAAACGCTGGGTATTGCGCCGGACGATCTGAAGTCCTGGATCAGGCAATATCCCAACCCCTCTATTGCAAAAAAGTCAAATACTTGAAAACAAATAGGAGAAAAATGACCTGCCCTGAGAGTGGGGCGGGTTATTTATTTGTAACGGGCTCTTCTTTTTACTTTCTAAATAAGATATAATAAGACTATTAGAATTTTATATTAATAAGAAAATCATTTTGAATTAAATATAAAGAGTTAAGAGGGAATGACTGTGGAGACCGTATTAGATATACGCAATTTAACGATTGGGTATGGCGAAAAAACAATTATCAGCGGGATCGACGCTGCTGTCCATGCCGGAGAGCTGATTGGCATCATCGGCTGTAACGGGGCCGGCAAAAGTACTCTGTTAAAAACCATCCGGGGCCTGCTTCCCCCACAGACAGGGGAAATCTTTTATTTTGGCAGGACCCTGGCGGAGTATGGTGAAAAGGAACTGGCCTGTAAGGTGGCTTATCTGCAACAGCATGTGGAAACGTCTTTTGGTTATACCGGTATGGACATAGTCCTGACCGGTCGGTACCCTTATATGAAATGGTGGGAAAGCGAGACGCAGGAAGATACGGAACTGGCGCGGGATTGTATGTCTTATACGGGGACGTTGGATCTGGCGAATCGGCCGGTCACGGAGGTTTCCGGCGGTCAAAAGCAGCGTATTCTGCTGGCCAAAGTGCTGGCGCAGCAAACGCCGGTTTTGTTTTTAGATGAACCGACCACCGGGCTGGATATGGTGTATCGGGAAGAAATATTTCGTTTTGCCCGGGAACTGGCCAATATGGGGAAGACTATTTTAATGGTGGTTCATGAACTGGATTTGGCGGCAGCTTATTGCAGTCGGGTCATGCTCTTAGGCGAAGGCAAGCTGTTGGCGGATGACAGGCCGGAACAGGTATTTACCGAAGCACTGTTGAGCCGGGCTTATGAAGCGGACATTTCTGTTGTGCATAATCCGTTGAGTGGCAAACTGGAAATCACAACGCGGGAAAACGTGAATACAAAGCGGCGGGAAGAGCATCTTCTGCACAGGATCTGCCATACGCCTGAAGCGAAGATATAGTGGGCAGGAAAGTTTGTTTTAAATAAAAGAGTAAAGGATCCGTATTACAGATGCATCCTATTTTCAGAAGAATCATCACGATATTATTGTTGTGCCTGAGCGTAATCGGTTATCCGGTCTTGAGCCGGGCTGGGCAGAAACTGGAGACGATTTACCCCTATAGTATGGAAAAACATGCGTTGAGCGAGGTGACCGGGCGCAGTACGCTGCCGCTCTATGTTCACCTGCAAAGCTTTGATGTACCCCACACGCAGGAAGCCAGGGTTACGGTTTCTTTGCCTGAGGGGTTTATCGCGTTGCCTAAAGAGGGATGGCAGGTTGGCAACGGCAAGGCGACTGCTCAGTGGAAGCTTGATGCGGACTATGCCCAGAATTTTGACTTGCTTTATCTGCAAGGGTTACAGGGGACGTCGTCCGGTAAAAAAGAAATACAGGTCACGGTAGAAACAAAAGAGTGGTCGGAAACCCGGTTAGTTCGGTTTTCTTATAATGCGGCCGGAGCCGAAGTGCCTGCCGCTCAGTCATTATCCAAAAAAATGGATAATAAGCAATTTAATTGGTATATACAATCCGTTGTGCTGCCGGTCGATAATCTGGGACACCGGGATGAAAGAGCGGAAGCGGGTGTAATTTATGTTCGTGACACCACGATGGAAAGTTTTCGCAACCGGATGGTGGGGGACGGAAGCACCAGCTGGGCCGCAGTGTTTAATCATCCGGCGGCGTATCTGATGCTGGATATGCGAAACCCGCAAAAAGATATCCGTGTGCTAAAGTTTAAGGCACAATTGTTGGATCGGGCTACGGGGAACGTGGTAGATGGACTGATTACTGCCGGTAAGACCGATCATGAAACAGGGGAAGGCTGGGCCGGTAAAACGGGAATCGGAGCGGAAACGACAGCTTTGATCTCGTTGGACGGGAAAAAGATGCAGTCGTTTATATTACCGTTGTATGTAGATTATTTTAAGATTCTGGAAGGCGATTATACGCTGCGGATTACGGTCACGGGCGGTGAACAGCAGAAAATACAGGAAGTACCTCTGACCATTGCGAAAAAACACAGTCTTGGTTTTATTGCTGTTTGTGTTTCGGGACTTTGTTTTCTAATCTTGTCTTTCTTAATGTTTCGTCTGAAGAAATGTCTCAGGTTGATTGGCGCCAAAGGCGCGATTACGGTAGCCTTGTTTGCCGCGATTTCCTTTGGCGGCATTTCCTTGCCGTCAACGATTTTGGGAGATTTGGTCCATGCGCTATTAGGTCCTTTTTCCAGTTTGGTTACCGGTCTTTTGAGTGGCGTAATGCAATATCTTTTGGTCATGTCTTTACTGGTCTTATACCGCAAACCCGGCGTTTTGACTTTGCTTTATCTGGTGAAATACATGTTGTCCGGTATTATGTTCGGACATTTTACGCCGTTAGGTATGCTTAGTATGTCTGTAAACGTGGCAGTACTGGAGATTTTACTTTATCTTTGCGGGTTTTACAGTAAAAAAACGGTGAGCAGGAAATATATGCTGGGAGTAGCCTTGCTTTTAGGGTTGGGGGATGCGTTGATCAGTTTTATTAACCTGGAACAAATGATGTTTTTCTATCGGCTATATTATGCCGACTGGTTTTTGGTCATGTATATGTTTGTCAATGGTTTGCTTTATAGCAGTATCGGCTGCTGGCTCGGTTATAAAACGGGTTTAAAACTGCAGCAGGTGGTAGGAGAATGATTTTGTCGGCGGATTGAAGCAGGGAAGCATACCTTGTTAGGATGTTGATTTGCAACAGACTGTTGACCGGACGCAGCGGGCGTCGGTAAGAAGGATAGGGGTGCGGCAATGTTGTGCATACAGGATGTTTCGTATAAATACCAGAGCCGGGAAGATTGTACTCTGAAACACGTTTCACTGACGCTGAACGATGGAGAAATGCTTCTTTTGGCCGGACGCAGCGGTTGTGGGAAATCTACCTTGATTAAAATCATCAGCGGTCTGGTTTCAGAAGAGGGTCGTGGTGTTTTGCAGGGAAAAGTTATGCTGGACGGAGAGGATATTACCTGTTGGCCGCCGGAAAAAATAGGACGTTTGGCAGGTACGGTATATCAGACGCCGGATGACCAGCTTTTTGCCATGACGGTGGCGGATGAAACGGGATTCGCTTTGGAAAATCAGGGCGTAGAGCCGGAACAGGTACATAAAGCGGTTGCAGAAACATTGGCTAAAGTAGGGTTAGAGGGCTATGAGGATTATAGTATTCATCAACTTTCCGGCGGACAGCGGCAACGCCTGGCGCTGGCTTCAATTTTGATTACGAAGCCCCGACTTTTAATTTTAGATGAACCTGTCAGTCAGATGAATCCACAGGGTGTGCAGGCTTTTATGGAATTGTTGCTCCGCCTGAACAAAGAAGAACAAATTTCTATTTTGATGATCGAACACCGTGTGAATGAATTGGCCGGTTATTTCCCTCGTCTGGCAATTATGCAGAAAGGGAAAATCGTTTATGACGGCCCTATGGAAGAGGCTTGGCCTACACTGGGCCGGGACCGGGAGATGGGGGTACGAGAACCCCAGAGCGTCAAACTGGGACGTTTGTTGGGCTTGTCTGAACTGACTTCTGATAAAGCCGCGACGGCCCGTCGGATTGCACAGGAATGTGTCATTTCGCGAACAGCAGTAGATGAGAGTCTTACGGAGAGGGAAACCGCAACGTCTGCGAAAGCGTTTTCCCCCGGGGCGACAGATACTGCGGTCGTGGAGGGTGAACATATTGTATATCGCTATAACGGGGCGAAAGAGAATACTCTGCACGGTATATCGTTTGCTTTGTACCGGCAGCAAATCACGGCGTTGATGGGGTCTAACGGCGCCGGCAAATCGACCTTGTTAAATCTTTTGGGTGGAATTACCCGTCCTTCCGGGGGTTGTCTTTTGTTAGAGGGGAAACCGCTCCAGGAACAACTGGGAGAAATTGGTTATCTGTTGCAGGAATCCGACTTGATGTTATTGGCAGATACAGTGGAAGAGGAGCTGGCCTGGAAAAATAAGAGCATGACCCCGGAAAAATCGGCTGCGTTGCTGCAGCATCTGCATCTGGCGGAAAATGGCGCTGACTTCCCTCTGGCGCTAAGTAAGGGGCAAAGGCTGCGGGTGGTATTGGGAGCCATGCTGGCAAAAGAACCCAAGTTGCTGCTGTTGGATGAGCCGACTACGGGACAGGATGAAAACAGTCTGACGGAGATTAAAAAGCTATTGTCCGCGTATAAGGAAAAAGGCGGCAGCGTGTTTATCTGCACGCATGATATTGAATTGGCTTCGCAAATTGCAGACAGGATCATTTTATTGGAACAGGGAAAGATTTTAGCGGATGGGAGGGTCGGTACGGTGTTAAGTGACCGCGGGCTCTTGCAACAGAGTGGTTTAACGATACCTGCGGTGTTGGATATTTCGGAATCTTTATCCATTCCCCCCTGTATCACAGAAGAGGAGGTGACCCGGTATGTCCATGCGGCAGTTATGGGAGGGCACGGATGCCCGTCCCTGGGCAAGGCAAATTAACGGGAGAACCAAACTGATCGTCTTATTTCTGGTAGCGATTCTTACCATTACTATCGATAATCCCCGTTCCTTGTTTTTGATTTTTGGCACAACACTTTTATTGCATGTAGTAGCCGGTACTTCTCTTTATAAATGGAAGGTTATGGCTGTGCTGTTGATGCTGGAACTCTGGGGCAGCATGGTCAGTCAGGCTTTATTTTTTGCGCAAACGCCCCGTACTCCTTTGTTTGTACTGATTTCACCGGGAGTGCCGCTGTTGGGCGCTGTCACCGGAGGGCTTTATATTTACCGGGAAGGTATTTTGTACGGTGCAGTACAGGGGCTGCGTGCTGCCAGCATGTTTTCTCTGGGATTGCTGGTTTGCTGGACCGGAGATCCCCGACAACTGCTGCATGCACTGCTGGCCTGGCGTCTGCCGCCTCAGATTGCGTTTATGCTGGTGACGGCCATTCGTTTTCTGCCTGTATTGGCCTCAGAAACCGGAGAAATCATTACGGCGCTGCAGCTCCGCAGTGACAGTAAAAAGGGGCGTAAGGCAGTCGTACGTCATCTGCCTTATGTAGCAAAGCCTTTGCTGGCGCGTTGCCTTAGAAGGGCGCAGACGTTGGCTCTTTCGGTGGTGAGCCGGGGCTTTTTTTCAGCCAGAAATTCGCCGATCGTGCAGTTCTGGAACCGGTGGGAAAAGGCAGCCTGTGGTGTGTTTGCCGTAGTTACGTTTCTGGTGGTCTGCGGCAAAATTTCGTATGTGTTGTCGGAACAGGGGTTTTATTTTGGTGTGCTGCGGCAGATATATGATATTGCGAAGCTTTATTTTTGAACTGTACGCCATTTTGATTCTTTTATTTTCGAACAACACATTGAAATTATCCGGTCGACATGTTGAAATTGCCGGTTAAGAAAAGACAACACGAGGTACTTTAATTAGGGATGTAATTATGCGAAAACTGAAAGAAGTAGCGATTTTACTATTATTTGCTTTTTCCTGCTGCGCGTTATTTTGGCTTACGGGCAGCCGTACGCCCTGGACCTTGTTTCAAGACAGCAGCAGGAAAGACGGCTATAGTGTGTATTTAGGCGATGTGCCGGTCGAAAACTATGATCGGATGGGTTTTACCCGGGCGCTGATCGAATATGTGAAAAATGAAGAAGGCTGGCTGGTCGGTACGGACCGGGGGGAACTGTTTCTGTTTGATAAAAAGGGCAAGCAGCTTTGGAAGCGTTCTTTGGGCATTGGCAAGCTGGTTTCCTTAGCGGTGACCCCGGATGGCAAGATCGCCTATGTGGGCGAAAGCAGCGCGGAAGGTAATCTGTACGGGATAGAAATTCAGACCGGTGATATTTTATGGCGGCATAAAGGTGCTGACTTTGCCGGTTCTGACGCATCTATGCGGTCGTATCCGGCTACGGTTCATATAGCAGTAGATAAAGCAGGAAACGCTTATGCGAATATATACCGTTTCATTATGGATGAAAAAGGTAATCGCACCTATTGCGGACGAATGATAGCGGTATCCGTCAAAGGCGATCTGCTTTGGAAATTCCCGGCTGAGGAACGAATCGACAGTTGGATCAACTGGTGCGACGTAAGTGATGCGGCGCAACGAGTGGTAATTTCTACTTCTTCTTTTGATTTTCGACCGGAAATGAAATATAAAAGTACAATGTATTTTCTGGATCAAAAGACAGGCAGGTTGCTGGAGGAACGTTTTATACCGCCTGTGGAACCTTTCGACAATACGGTCATGCGGGGCAGTCCTAATTTTTCTGCTGACGGGAATTATTTAGCCGGTTCCGCCAGTGACGGAAGAGGGTTTTACCTGGATAAAACCGGAAAACTTTTGTGGTGGCGTTATCTTTCCAAGGCAACAAAAGTAGATAATGCCTGGATTAATGCTTCCGGCAGAGATGGTTATATTTTGCCGCAGGGTGTGTTATTCACAACGATTAACACCTTTAACAGGGAAAACTGGCAGTTGCCTACGCCGGTAGAGCACCCCAGCAACAGCAGCTTATTCATGTTTAGCCCGGAAGGGAAATTTAAATACCAGTATCAAGGCAGGGCGCCGATTGAAAATCTGGCATTTGCTGCCGGCAAGGCGGCCTGTGCCATAGGAAGAAACGTACGGACGCATGCGTATACGGCTCACGGCCTTGTGGTGCTGGATCTGGCGTCCGGCAGGGAAGAGGCTTTTTATCCGACAGCCGGTCCCTGTCAGGCCGCAGGAATCAGTGATGACGGCAGGTGGGTGGCGGGTGTGGAAGCACCGGCGATTACCCCGGAAGGGAAGATTATCGGAGCGTATCGTCTGCATATCTGGGATTGCTTAAAACGGGAGGAAAGTAATGATTAAGCTGATTTACTCGTATTACAAACCCTACCGCGGCGTGTTGGCGCTGGTACTTTTCCTCTCGCTCCTTACGGCGGCGCTGGATCTGGTGTTCCCGGTCCTGGTACGTCATATACTGAATACCGAACTTCCCCAGAAAGATGTGCAGGGGATGCTGCATATTCTTGCTATTCTTTTTGTATTATATTGTATGAATTTTGGCCTCATGTATACGGTGCAGTACTACGGTCTGCGCGTATCTGCCAATATGGAAAATGATATGCGGCAGGATATTTTCCGTCATCTGGAAAATATGTCTTTCAGTTATTTTGACAATAATAAAACAGGGCAGCTCCTAACACGGATTACGACCGATATTACAGAAATCGGCGAACTGACGTTTCGCGGTCCGAATGATGTGATCGTCTGCGGCATTACCATGTTGGGGACGATCTGCATTCTTTTCTGGATGAATGCGCTTCTGGCCGGCTTAATCGTATTTTTACTGATAGTGAAAACGATTCATACGGTGGTAATCAATCGGCGCATGAAGCAGCAATTCCGCAAGAACAGGGTTCTTTATGGTGAAGTCTCCGCGCAGGGAACGGAGGCCCTTACAGGGATCCGCCTGATCAAGGCCTTTGCTCTGGAGGAACAGGAAAGCCGCCGCTTTTCTGAAAAATGCGTGGCCTATATCAAGGCGCGTATTCGGACGCTGCGCCTGGTGGCTTATTTTTCCGGCAGCATCACCTTTTTCAGCAACATCACTAACGTGGCGATCATGGGCGCCGGCGGCATGCTGATTGCAGCAGATAAACTGCCTTTCAGTGATTTTGTAGCGTTTTTACTGTATGTGAATTTGTTTATGAAACCGCTACTGCGCCTGACGGTGCTGACGGAAATGTATCAGAGAGGCATGGCGGGTTTTCAGCGCTTTTATGAGATTATGCAGCTGCAGCCGGAGATACAGGATTGCAGCGATGCGATAGATTGTAAGAATGTGAAAGGCGAGATTGAATTTGACCATGTGAGCTTCAGTTATGGCGGCGGTTTGGTGTTAAAGGATCTTTGTCTGAAAATCAGACCGGGAGAAAAAATCGCCTTTGTGGGAGAAACCGGCGCAGGTAAAACTACCATTACGAGTTTGCTGTTGCGTTTTTACGAGTTGCAGGGGGGGCGTATTCTTTTAGACGGACGGGACATCCGTGACTATACCCAGCAATCTCTGCGCAGAGCCATTGGTTTGGTGCAGCAGGATGTGTTCCTGTTTTCTGATTCTGTAAAATATAATATTGCTTACGCGGAAGAAGACAGCCGCGAAGAGGAGATAAAAAAAGCAGCCGTCATGGCGGCTGCGGATGAATTTATTGAAAAACTGCCCCAAGGGTATGAAACCCGTATCGGCGAACGGGGGGTGAAGTTGTCCGGCGGGCAAAAACAGCGGATTGCCATTGCCCGGGCTTTTTTGAAAAATCCGCCGGTGTTAGTACTGGATGAGGCAACTTCTTCCTTAGATAACGCGACGGAAAAACTCGTTCAGGAATCGCTGGACCGTTTATCCCAAGATCGGACTACGATTACGGTAGCGCACCGGCTTTCCACCATTGTGAATTCGGACCGTATCATCGTCCTGCAAAATGGCATGGTGGCAGAAGAAGGGACTCACAAGGAACTGTTGGCGAAAAACGGCATTTATAAAGAAATGTATGAACTACATGAGAAAATACGGGGACTGGAAACTAAAGCCTTCTGCGGATACGGCGACGTTTTGCGTAGAGACGGGAACTGATAAAGGAAGTACAGGGGATGGTAAATAAAATACCAAAGCTGCCGATAATAGCCTGTAGAATTTCCACTACAACCATTTCCCGGTTGACCAGAGCGGCGAACGAATAGGTGTAAGCCGCATACAACAGGACTACGGTCAGAGAACCGCCGATATAAGCCAATACCAGAGTGTTGGACATCATACCTAAAATATCCCGTCCGATATTATTGCCGGCCTGCCACAACGTATGGCGGGTCGGCATTTCTTCGTTCTGACTCATTTCGTATAAAGCAGAAGCGATGTCCATGGCCACGTCCATGATAGCGCCCAATGCGCCGATAATGATGGCGCTGAAGACGATGGCCCGCAGATCGATGGGATTTCCCTTGTTTAATAAAAGCAGATAGACAGACTCTTCGTCAATGATGCCGGTCAGGTGCAGAAAGCTGTCTGCGGCTATGCTGGTGAGTGCTGCGACCAGGATGCCGCACAGGCAGCCAAGAGCGGTAGCCAGGGTTTTTTTATGGAAACCGTTGACCAGCAGCAGGTTGGTGCTGACAATGGCAGTACAAGTGAGAAAGGTCCAGAGATAAATATTCTTACCGGATAAAATGGCCGGGACAAAGACCGTAAAGATAGCGGCAATGCAGAAGAAAAGGGAAAGCAGGGTATTGAATCCCTTGGCTTTTGCGTACCAGAGAATACAAAGGGCAAAAATCACCAGAATACCCAACAGGATATGGCTGCGTTGATGCTCTACATAGTCCCAGGTTCCGGCGTGTTCGATATTTTTTATTACTAACACTCTGTCACCCACCGCCACCTCACGATTGCTATAATAGGTGCCGGCCTTGTTTTGGGAGACGGTGACCGTACTGCCTTTTTCCGATCCTTCAGTCAGTTGAGCAGTGAAGCGGATGTGTTTAAATTTCGCGATGTTGGGACGTGCGGCATCGGTGTCTGTGAGAATAGCAGTGACTGTGGCGGTGACCGGCTCGCCACCCTGCGCATGAGTCATGGATGGCGGCAGACCTTCTACGGCCCACATATGCCCTGCATACAAGTAGAGCAGGGCGAAAAGTAAGGTGATGAAATATAATTTTTGTTGTTGTAATACTTTTTTTAAGGATTGCAATGAGGATACTTTTTGCGACATAAGGGCTCCTGAATAACCGGGTCAAATCAGGCTTTGCCGGAGCAGTTCAAAACATCGCGCATCTTATGGGCGACCATGGCTTTGATAGCTTCCCGGGCCGGCCCCAGGTATTGCCGGGGATCAAAGTCCGCAGGATGTTCCACAAAGTATTTACGAATGGACGCTGTCATAGCCAGACGCAGATCCGTGTCGATGTTGATTTTACAAACGCCGAATTGACCGGCTTTCAGCAGCATGTCTTCCGGAACGCCCTGAGCGCCGTCCAGCTTGCCGCCGTATTTGTTGCATTCTTCGACAAAAGAAGGGATGACGGTAGAAGCGCCGTGCAGTACCAGCGGGAAGTTGGGCAGTAAATTGGTGATTTTTTCCAGACGGGCAAAATCCAGTTCCGGCTTACCTTTAAATTTATAGGCGCCGTGGCTGGTACCGATGGCGATGGCCAGACTGTCTACGCCGGTTCGCTCCACAAATTCCACGGCCTGATCAGGATCGGTATACGTTGCGTCTTTGGTATTTACTTTTACAGCGTCTTCTACGCCGGCCAGTTTGCCCAGTTCCGCTTCAACGACTACGCCTTTGCTGTGCGCATAATCTACCACCCGCTTGGTCAGGGCGATATTTTCTTCAAAAGGATATTTAGAGCCGTCGATCATGACGGAAGTAAAGCCGCCGTCCACGCACTCTTTGCAGATTTCAAAATCAGCGCCGTGGTCCAGGTGCAGACAAATCGGAAGCCCTGTGTCTTCTACGGCCGCTTCCACTAATTTGGTCAGATAAATGTGTTTGGCATATTTGCGGGCGCCGGCGGAAACTTGCAGGATCAGGGGCGCTTTTTCTTCAATCGCCGCCTCTACGATACCCTGAATAATCTCCATGTTGTTGACGTTGAAAGCCCCTACGGCATAGTGGCCTTCGTAGGCCTTCTTGAACATTGCTTTGGAATCAACCAATGGCATAAAATCAAACCTCCTTATGATAATAGATAGTACGATACTGTGTGTTGCCATGCTTATTGATATTTTTATTATAACACATACATATCAGGATAGCATACGCTGTTTTAGTATATTTTTATGGAGCAGATTTGATGGTACGAAGAACTGTTGCCGCAAGGGCGCCTCTTCGCGTCACTTTCCAACCGACTCTTTGTAAGAAAAGGAAACCGGATCTCACTATGAGAGCCGGCAGTGCCTTTTAGAGCTGCCGGCGCAAATCTTCCGGTAATACGGACGTGACCTCGATCTGTACGTCGGTCCAGGGATGGCGGAAAGAGAGTTTATAAGAATGAAGACCGTGCCGCTGCTGAGGTCCTTTTTCTTTCCCGTAAAGACCGTCTTGCCACAGGGGACAGCCGATACTGGCTAAATGTACGCGGATCTGATGGGTACGACCCGTATAAAGCCGGCAGCGTACCAGCGTAATGCCGGTCTCAGGATTGCTCTGCAGAAACCAGTATTCTGTTCTGCAGGGTTTGCCTGTGGGCTGTATCTCTCTTTCGATGATGCTGCCCGGTTTACGGGCGATAGGGGCGTCGATCAGACCATGGGCCCGGGGGAGAGGATCGGTGATCAGCGCCAGATAGTCTTTTTGGATGCCTTGTTTGATGAGTTTTCCTTGAATCTCAGGGAATTTGGCAAAAATCACTAACCCTGACGTGTAACGGTCAAGACGGGAGACCGGGTGCAGTTGCAGCGGCCAGCCTTTTTGCCGGTAATAAGCCTCTACTTCATGATAGAGCGTATCAGAAATGTCTTTGGCAGTAGGATGTACCAGAATGCCCGGCGGCTTTTCCAGGATCAGAAGAGCTTCATCTTCGTAACGTATATCCAGCATAACGGTCCCTTTCGTTGACGTTATTAGTAACCTGTGTTATTATGTAAACGTACTTATATGTAATATAAGCACCAGTATTTTCACCATATTCAGTATACTGTAAGAGTGAGCTTAAAACAAGAAAGCGGGATGAAATTATGAGATTACAGCGGATCTGGTTGGCTGTTTTATGTATGGCCGTGTTGCTTCTGGCCGGCTGCAAGCCGGATAATGCAGCGACCGGCGGAGACAAAACGTCCTCTGCTGATAAAGGGGTATTTGCGGAGATCACCGACTTTGAAAACCGGAAGATCACGTTGCAGAAAAAACCGGAACGTGTGGTTGTTCTGGCACCTTCTCTTTTGAGTTATGTAGACACGGTTGGGGGTAAAATCGTCGGTCGTCCCACGGGCAAGGAAAAAGATATTCCTCCTTCTATGCTGAACATACCGGAAGTAGGGCATGTGTATAATGTCAGTATGGAAAAAGTCGTGAGCCTGAAACCGGATTTGGTGATTTTAAACGCGCAGCTGCATGACAAGTTTATTAAAATGCTGGATTCCAGTCATATTCCCTCTGTTGTATTGCAGCCGAAAACCTATGACGAGATTAAACAGGCGTTGCTGATCACGGGCAAAATTTTTGGCAATGAGGCAGCGGCCGTGGAGCAGAATAAAAAGATGGACCAGGAAGTACAGGGTATCCTGGCGAAAGTTCCGGCGGGCGAACATAAGAAAATCGTGATCCTGCATGCCACACCCTCTACGGTGACGGTAGAACTGGAGAACAGTATCGCCGGTGGAGTCGCCAAACTGTTAGGTTTCAAAAATGTAGCCGGAGGAGCCAAAGCTGTGGAAGGCAGCCCGGAACGGACGCCGTACAGTATTGAAGCCCTGGTGGAACAGGATCCGGAAATCCTTTTTATCACGTCTATGGGCGCCAGGGAAAAAATTGAAAGCCGTTTACAGGCTGATGTCAAAGGCAACCCGGCCTATGCTGCGTTGCGTGCGGTAAGGCAGCAGAAGGTATATGTGCTGCCGGAGAATCTGTTTTTGCTGAACCCGGGTCTGCGGTATCCGGAAGCGGTAAAACTTATGGCGAAGGACGTGTATCCGGAGCTGTTTAACTAATGGCCGGAGGTTTCTATGGGGGAAAGGGACGTTAATGAAGCGGGGCAGGCAAAACGTTTCGGTATCGATCGTACGCTTTGGCGTATGCTTATGCTGACGCTTTTTGTCATACTGGCGGCAATCGGCTGCTTTTTATCCGTAGCAAAAGGGGCTGCGGATATTTCTTTGTCTCAGATTTTTACGATTTTGCTGCATCCGCAGGCTGCGCCTCAGGATCAGATCATCTGGAATATACGGTTGCCCCGGATGATCGTCGGCGCACTGGTGGGTATGAATCTGGCGCTTTCCGGCTGTATTTTGCAGGCGGTCATGCGCAATCCGCTGGCTGATCCTCACATAATTGGTATTTCTTCCGGGGCCGGTATCAGCGGTATTACGGTGATGATCTTATTTCCGGCACTGGAGTACCTGATCACGCCGGTGGCTTTTGTCGGCGCGATGGCCGCCGCCGTTGCCATTTATATCCTGGCCTGGAAAAATGGCATTAAACCGGTCCGTATTATTTTGGCCGGCGTAGCTGTATCTGCTTTTTTAGGTGCCGGTATCTCGGGTCTGCTGATTTTTTACAGCGACAGGGTGAACGGGGCTTTAATGTGGATGGTAGGGGGTCTGGCGGCCCGCAGCTGGCCCCATGTCAGCATTATTGTGCCTTATGCGGTTGTCGGTCTGATATTAGCTGTTCTCAGCTCGCATTATTTAAATATCCTGCAGTTGGGGGATGATATGGCCAAGGGGTTGGGCGTCCATGTAGAGATCACACGGATCGTTCTTACGGCCATTGCTGCTCTTTTGGCAGCCAGCGCTGTCAGCGTCGTAGGTCTCTTGGGCTTCGTAGGGCTGGTCATTCCCCATATTTCCCGTTTGATCCTGGGTTCTGACTACCGGTATCTGGTGCCGGGCGCCGCCATTTTAGGCGTTGCCATAGTGACGCTCAGCGACACGTTCGCCCGGGTCGTTTTTGCGCCGGTGGAATTACCGGTAGGCATCATCATGGCCTTTATCGGAGCGCCGTTCTTTCTCTTTCTGTTAAGGAGGGAACTGTGATGGAGACGATGATCGAAGTACGTGGTCTCGACGTTGTGCTGGATCACAAAACCATTGTACATAATATTAATCTTGACATACCCAAAGCAAAAATTACGGCGATCATCGGTCCCAATGGGTGTGGTAAAAGTACGACGCTGAAAGCGATCTGCCGCATTAATCCCGTTTCTGCCGGCTGTATCCGCCTTTTAGGCAAAGAGGTGGGGGCGTACAGCTACCGGGAGTTCGCGCAAAAGCTGGCGATTTTGACTCAGTCCCCTGTGGCGCCTTCTGATATTACCGTAAGGGATCTGGTTGCGATGGGGCGATTCCCTTACCGCCAGTTCTTTGGCGGAGCCTCTTCGGAAGACCGGGATTGCATCGAATGGGCTTTGCAGGAGGCCAATCTGAAGGACTATCAGGCCCGCACGCTGCAAACCTTGTCCGGCGGTGAACGGCAGCGTGCCTGGATTGCCATGGCGCTGGCCCAGAAACCGCAGGTACTGCTTTTGGATGAGCCGACCACCTACCTGGACATCAGTCATCAATTGGAAGTCATGAAGCTGCTGCAGCGACTGAATGCGGAGCTGGGACTTACTGTGGTCCTGGTCCTGCACGATTTGAATCAGGCCGTGCAGTTTGCGCACCATGTGGCGGTAATGAAACAGGGGTGTATGGTGGCAGACGGACCGCCGGCAGAGGTGATCAACATCGATTTATTGAAAGACGTATTCCGGGTCAGAGCGGAAAATGCCATTACACCCGGCGGGATCCGGGCGCTGGTTCCTTTGGACTTATTATAAGTGTATGCGTGTGCTTTTCAATATCGCGTGCTTCTTCTTGCTATCGTCTAATTTTTCAGGATCGCGTCATTATAATTGTGCAGGTACTATTTTACAGGTAAGTGGAGTTTGCCTTTTTTGCAAGCAGAAAAGGGCGCGGCAATGAGCGAGAAACGCAGAACAGTAATTGAAACAGCAGGTAAGCGATTGATAGAAACAGCAGAGAAGCAATTGACAGAAACCCTGATAAATGGTAGCATTAATAAATAAAAAGAAATTAGTAATAATTTCTATTAAAAGTATTTTTCAAGCTTGTACTTGGGAAACACGCGGTTCGCTGTATTGTTTTTTGACCACCGTATTTCCTTCTCTCACAGGTACATGCTTCCTGACTCTCACATTCACTCTCACGTCATTCAGGAAATGAAATCGGTTGTCCGTGTCTGTTATTGTTAAGGAGGTATTGACCATGTCCGTAATTGAACCTATTTCTATGCAGTCGGTAAGTGAAAAAGTAATTTTGTCCAGACAGGGAAGGTTGGAAGAGGAACCGCAATACGTTGTAAATCATTGTTTGACAACCACAACGTTTGTTCCCTTGGAAGAACGCTTTGCCAGGAACAAGCCGGAATTGGCCGCCTGTCTGGCTGCCCTGAAAAAGAAAGTGGGAGACGAAGTATTTGCGAAACGTTTCAGCGTTTTACAGAATATTAACCGCTCCGGTAAAAATCTTCTGGTGGTATCCGGCAACGAACGCCTGCGCACGTTGTTGCTGAAAGAAAATCTCCAGGATATCATGGACGCTTTTTCTGTTGACAATGTACGTATAGTTGGCGGCGCCGGGTTTGGCGGCGCTGATGCATTTTAAGATTGTTAAAGATATCCCGGTTCTGTTTCCCGTATCAGGAAAGCGAACCGGGTTTTCTTGTGGAGATGGTAGCGTGAAACAATTATTTAATTATTGCACGGTTCCGGGATACGAAGAGGCTATAAGGCGCAGTGGCAAATCTTTGCGGGAATACCTTCAGTTCCTGGGGTTGGACGGGATTGAATTATTAGTTTATCGCAGTGAGCCCTATATGTGCTCGTTTGAAGAAGAAACAATAGGGGTACATCTGCGCTCCTGGTCCTGCTGGTATGATTTGTGGAAAGATAATAAAGAACGGCTTTTCCAGATTTTCGGCACAGAAGAGGCGTTGCGGGAGTATTATGGGGGCACGCAGAAAAGAGCCTGGCTGCTCCAGATAAAACGTAATATTCAGGCCGCTCTGATGGAAGATCCGGAATACATGGTCTTTCATGTGGAAGAAGTGTCGCCGGCGGAAGAATATTCCTGGCAGTTTGCTCATACTGATGAGGAAATCACCAAGATGTTTGCCCGGGTATTCAACCGGATCAAAAAGGAAATTCCGCAGGATAAGTGGGCCCTGTTTGAAAATACCTGGTGGCCGGGATTGCGTTTGACGGATCCCGCTCTGACAGAGAAGTTTCTGACCAGTCTGAATTTTAACAATGTAGGTTTAATGCTGGATACCGGACATTTGATGAATACGAATCCCGATCTGCAAACAGAAAAAGAAGGGGTCGCTTATATTTGTAAGATATTGAAAGATTTGGGCGAGTTGCGAAACTATGTGAAAGGCGTGCATCTGAGTTGTTCCCTTTCCGGAGATTATCAGAGAAAAGTGCCCACCCTGGTACCTACGTTAAAGAATGACGCCCGGCTGCTGAACCATGTCTGCAATATTGATCAGCACCGTACGTTCCGGGAACCCTGGATTGCTGAAATTTTTGATTTGATTGAACCGGAATATGTGGTTCATGAATTATACTATGATGATTTTAACCGTCTGGCGGTACAAATCGAAGAGCAAAAACAACTGATCATGAAGCACATTGAATAACATCGTCAACTACACAACCTTGTAAAACATGTGATATAATAAATTATATGACCGTGGATCACATATAGATGTAAATCATAAATGATCGTCAATCACATACATTAGGAAGTCTTTTCATGTACCGCTATTTTTTAAATTATTACAAACCATATAAAGTAACCTTGCTGTTAGTCATTTTAGGCGCTTTTATCACTTCCGGCCTTGATCTGGTCTTTCCTATGATGGTGCGCCAGATCATCCGGGATGCGCTGCCTAATCATGATATTGAGCTTCTATTGTATCTGGGCGGTATTTTATTTGTATTATATGTACTCAGTTATGGGATCATGTTTTGGGTAAACTATCACGGACGTGCCATGAGTATCGCCATGGAGAACGATATGCGGCGGGACCTGTTCTGTCATTTGCAGAGCCTGTCCTTTCATTTTTTTGATAACAGCAAAACGGGACAATTGTTAAGCCGTCTGACCAGCGACATTACGGAAATTGGTGAACTGGCCTTTCGGGGGCCACATGATGCGGTGGTCTGCTGCTTTACTATGGCAGGTACCATCCTTATGTTATTGTACCTGAATCTGCCGTTGGGTCTTCTTATCACAGTCCTTCTGCTGCTTAAAACCTGGCATGCGATGGATATCAACCGTAAAATGAAAAATGCGTTCCGGGAAAATCGCCGAAGAAACGGCGAACTTACGGCGGAAGCGGCGGAAGCCCTGAACGGGATTCGTATCGTGAAGTCTTTTGCCCAAGAAAAACGGGAAGAAGAACGCTTTATGGGGCAAGCCGTTCACCTGGCTGAAAACCGTAAAAAGTCCTATCGTCTGTTAGCTCAGTTTACAAGTTCCGTTAATTTTTTTACAAATGTGACGAATCTGATGGTCCTGGTCTCCGGCGGTTTTATGATTGCCTGGGGGAAACTGTTGCTCAGTGATTTTATTGCGTATTTGCTCTACGTCAATTTATTTATGAAGCCGTTATACCGTCTGACCGTATTTATGGAGATGGTGGTCCGGGGTATGGCCGGTTTTACCCGCTTTTATGAAATGATGCAGTTGGTGCCGGAAATTCAGGATGTGCCCTGTCCGATCTCTTGTCCGAAGTTTAAGGGAGAAATCGAATTCCGCAATGTAGTATTCGGCTATGACCCGAAGCGGGTCGTGCTGCACGATTTTAACCTGAAGATCCGTCCCGGTGAAACGGTGGGCTTTGTGGGGGAGACCGGCGCAGGAAAATCTACCGTTTCCAGTCTGCTGATGCGGTTTTATGAGCCTCAGTCCGGCGAGATTCTTATTGACGGCATTAATATTCAGCTTTTGCGGCAGCAGGAATTGCGCAGTCAGATTGGGATGGTCCAGCAGGACGTGTTCCTGTTCTCGGAATCGGTCAAACAGAATATTGCTTATGGCGATACCGCGGCCAGTGAAGTGATGATCCGGGAAGCGGCGAAATTTGCGGCGGCGGATGAGTTTATTGAACTTTTGCCACAGCAATATGAAACAGAGATCGGGGAGCGGGGGGTGAAGCTTTCCGGCGGGCAGAAGCAGCGTTTGTCCATTGCCCGGGTCTTTTTAAAAAATCCGCCCATTGTGGTGTTTGATGAAGCGACTTCCGCTCTGGACAGTAGAACCGAGCAGCAGATCCAGGAATCGCTGGAGAAGCTGTCCCATAACAGGACGACCTTAGTAATCGCCCATCGTCTTTCAACCGTCCGTAATGCAGACCGCATCGTGGTCATGGATGAGGGCAGAGTCAAAGAAGTAGGAAATCACGATGCGTTAATGGACCGTAAAGGTCTTTATTACGAATTGTATATGGCCCAGGGGGAAAAGGAATCCGGGCGGCAGGCAGGAGATACAACTACCGACTGATAAAAAATTAATGAATAAAACCCATAAAAACGCAGGTCTCCTACGAAGTGATTCAGAGAAGATCTGCTTTTTTGTGGACATTGTTTTCACAAAAATGGAATTATTCCACATTCGCTGTAAGAGGAAGTGTCTGAATGTATAAAAAATAAATAAAATCCTTTAAAATATTGTACCATTGGCATAACTATGTTATAATTTTAAAGTACGTAAACAAAAGAATACGTTCGGGCACTCGGAAGAGTTTAAAGGGTAAGGCGGTGCGACTCCGCCACGATCCCGTCACTGTGAGCAGGAAGCATTCCGGTAAAGATGCGTTCTTGATAAGTCAGATGTCCGCCCGGACAGACTGTACCGTGATCCACGAGCGATGGAAATGGCGTAACGCAGGGCGCAGTGTCTGTTTTAACAGATTGTGTCCGGTGTATGTTATGTTGGTTTCTGCCGGAATGCGGTGGGAATCTTTTTTGTTTTATGTGTTGTTGGATAGGTGTGTTGTTAAATAGTGGCGGAAAAACAGGTGGGAAATTTTATTTTTCTTTGTATTTTATTTAGGTATTTTGTATTTTAGAATGTCGTGATATTTTATTTAGGATATTTATAATAATGTTGGAAAAGGATAACGAGTAGAACAAATGGAAGATGAACTGGTGATTTCACAGGGAAAACTTATGCGCCGCGGGTATACTACCGGCAGCTGTGCCGCAGCAGCGGCGAAAGCGGCGGCGGTGATGCTGCTTTCGCAGGAGCAAACCGATAAGGTACGGTTGGATACGCCCAAGGGAATTACGCTTACGCTGGAAGTACTGGATATTTTGCGGGGGCCTGACTATGTTCGCTGCGCAATTCGCAAGGATAGCGGGGATGATCCAGATGACACCAACGGCACACTGATTTATGTTACGGCTTCTCTGCCGGGGGCTCACATACCGGAAGAAGAAAGGTGCATGCAGCCGTTGACCCCTTCGGTGGAGCAGTTAGATGAAAGGGTAGAGATCTGGGGCGGTTTTGGTGTCGGCCGGGTGACCAAACCGGGATTGGCCTGTAAGGTGGGCGGCCCTGCTATTAATCCCGTGCCGCGAAAAATGATTACGCAGGAAGTGCTGGCTTCCATGGCACAATTTGGTTATGACGGCGCTCTGCGGGTGGTGATTTCCATTCCGGAAGGAGTGAATATTGCGCCGAAAACTTTTAATCCACGACTAGGGATCGAAGGCGGTATTTCTGTCTTGGGTACCAGCGGGATCGTAGAGCCGATGAGTGACCGGGCGCTGATTGAAACTATGTATGCGGAGATCGATTCCCGTAAGGCTAACGGCGATACGGACCTTTTGGTTTTCTTTGGTAATTACGGCGCGGATTTTACCCGCGACGAACTCCATATAGATATTGGCAGGGCGGTCACCTGCAGCAATTTTGTGGGGGAACTGTTGGATTATGCGGTGTTAAAGGGATTTAAGAGTCTGCTGATCATCGGGCACTCGGGAAAATTGATCAAGCTGGCCCAGGGCGTGATGAACACTCATTCCAAGTACGCCGACTGCCGCTCGGAATTTATGGCGTTGCAGGCCATGTTTCACGGGGCTTCACCTGAGGTGGGGAAAGAGATATATCAATCTCTTACGACGGATGAAATTACGAAAGTTCTGAAACGGGAAGGCCTGTTAGAAACCGTCATGGCGGAAGCGACGCGCAAGATCGATTTTTATCTGCAAAAACGGGTGCATGGAAAGCTGAAGACCGGCGCTGTCATTTTTTCCAACGTGTACGGCATCTTAGGCCGGACAGAGTCGGCGGACGCTTTGCTGAAGCTGCATCGGCAAGGGGAACAGACCGGTGTTGTCATGGCGAATCGCATCGGTGGATAGACACAGCCGGACAGATACATAGGGTCAGACATGTATGGATGGATAGGTAAAGTGACAACAGGTATTACGCTGCATACGCAGCTGTAAGATACAGGTAAAACAGAAATTTTTCCAAAGGAGATTATGCGATGAAAGGGAAACTGTATAGTGTAGGAGTAGGACCCGGAGATCCGGAATTAATGACGTTGAAGGCCGTGCGCCTTATCAGGGAATGTGACGTGCTGGCCATTCCTCAGGGTGACAGCGATGTGCTGGTAGCAAAGAATATTGTCGAAGGAATTGTAGACCTGTCTGAGAAAGAGCAGCTGATCGTATATATGCCTATGGTCAAAGATCATGATGTAATTTCCAAAGCGCACCAAAAAGGCGCAGATGATATTATCCGGTATCTGGATCAGGGTAAAAATGTGGTATTTATCACGTTGGGCTGTCCGACCGTTTATGCGACCTGCATTTATGTGCATAAGCTGGTACTGAAAGCGGGCTACGAAGCCTTGCTGGTCCCCGGGGTCACCAGCTTCTGCGCTGTGGCGGCAAAACTGAATGTTTCCTTGTGCGAGAAAGCGGAATCGTTGACGATTTTGCCCGGCAGTTATAAAGAATCCAGCCGTTTTCTGGATATGCCCGGCAATAAAATCCTGATGAAATCGGCCAGCGAGATCGGCCGGGTGCGGGACGAACTGACCGGTCGGGGCCTGCTGAAACATGCCCGGATGATTGAGAATTGCGGACTCCCCGGTGAAAAGATTTATGATGATCTGACGAAAGTGGACGATAAAAGCAGTTATTTCTCTATTATTCTGGTCAAAGAAAAGGAGTTTGAGGCATAATGATTTATTTTATTGGGGCAGGCCCCGGCGCAGCGGATCTGATCACGGTTCGCGGTAAAGAATTACTGGAAAAAGCAGATCTTATCATTTATGCGGGATCATTGGTAAATCCGGCTTTGCTGGATTACGCTAAACCGGAATGTAAGATCATGAACAGCGCTGTGATGACTCTGGAAGAAGTGATCGCGGCAATGGTACCGGCAGCACAGGCCGGGCAGCTGGTGGTGCGGCTGCACACCGGCGACCCCAGTGTGTACGGAGCGCATCGGGAACAGATGGATCTTTTAAAGAGCTACAATCTGGATTATGAAATCGTGCCGGGCGTCAGCTCTTTCTGCGCGGCAGCAGCTGCCCTGAAAGCGGAGTACACTTTGCCGGAGGTAAGTCAGTCTGTCATTATTACCCGTATGGAAGGACGGACCGGGGTGCCGGCAAAACAGAAAATCAAGGACTATGCCCGTCACCATGCTACGATGGTTATTTTCCTCAGCGCCGGCATGCTGGAAAAGCTTCAGAAAGAACTGATCAGCGGCGGTTATAAAGCGGAAGAACCGGCGGCCATCGTGTACAAAGCGTCCTGGCCGGACGAAAAGATATTCCACTGCACCGTGGGCACCTTGGCGGAAACGGCCGAAGCCAATCAGATTAAAAACCTTGCGTTGATCACAGTAGGCGGTTTTTTGGGTACGGCTTACGAGCGGAGTGAGCTATACAATCCGACGTTTGAAACAGGGTTTCGTAAGGCGGGCGCCAGCAAGCTGAAGATTAAGCCCTATAAACGCGCTCACCGGAAAACAGAGGAGTAAAAGCATATTTTGCTGCATACTGCCTGCCGGGGCCCGGCGGCAGAATTGTGCCTGACGTGATGGATTAAAATACCGGAGTACATGGATGATGAATGCGACCGTATTTTCTTTTACCCGCAACGGGGCCCTGATCAGTGTAAAATTACAACAGTATCTGGAGTCCTTCGGGTTTACTACCAAAATCTTAACAACGAAACGGTATGCGGAGCTGGATCCGGCGCTGCAGGAAATCGCTCCCGGTCTGCAGGAGGCCTGCAAAGATGCTTTTGCGACAGACCGTCTCCTGGTCTTTCTGGGCGCAACGGGGATCGCGATTCGCGCTATTGCTCCGTATATTCGCAGCAAAACCAAAGATCCGGCGGTGATTTCCATTGATGAGCGGGGTAAATTCGTCATCCCGTTGCTGTCCGGTCATATCGGCGGCGCCAACAGTCTGGCTACGGGCATAGCGGAATTTTTGGGAGCCGTGCCGGTCATTACCACCGCTACCGATATCAATAAGCTATTTGCGGTAGATGAGTGGGCCACCCGCCATAATATGTCGATTTTCAATTTAACCGGGGCAAAACTTTTTGCTTCTTACCTGGTAGACGCTAAAGTGGTGGGCGTGAAGAGCGATTTCCCTGTGAAAGAACCTTTACCTACCGGTATGGTTATGGCCGATGACGGTCCGGTAGGAGTGGCTATTTCCCTGCAAAAAAGCGTGCAGCCTTTTGTGGAAACGGTAGTTTTGCGCCCGCGTATCCTTCATCTGGGCATCGGCTGCCGCCGCGGTACGCCGATGGAAACAATCGAAGATCTGGTCATTCAGGAATTGAATCGGCTAAAGCTCAGTTTTACTGTGGTACGCAGCGTAGCTTCCATTGATGTGAAGAAAGATGAACAGGGCCTTTTGCGCTTTGCCAAAGAATATTCGCTGCCCATTCATTTTTATAGCGCGGAAAAGCTGTTGCAGGTAAAAGGAGACTTTACTCCTTCTGCTTTTGTCGCAAAAACGGTGGGAGTAGACAATGTCTGCGAGCGCGCTGCTGTACTGGACAGTGACGAAGGCAAACTTTTATTGCGTAAAACCAGTAAAAATGGGGTCACGTTGGCCATTGCCGCAGAGAATTTTGTGGTAGATTTTAACAGTTAGTAAATGACTGCTATGCAAATAGAAAAAAATATATTGTGTAAATATATTTTGTGTAAATATAAACAGAAATCATAGTAAAAAATAGTTGGCAAAAACAAGTTAATTGGTAAAAATAAGTTACACTCAAGAAAACAGGAAAGGAAAAGCAGGATGGTTGCTGGTAGAGAAACGGATCCTGCGAGGGTAAAGATGACAGCTAAAATTTATGTAGTAAGCTTAGGACCCGGCGGCAGAAGCCAAATGACGGAACGCGCAGTCAAGGCGTTGGAAGCCTGTGATGTGATCACCGGTTATAATGTTTATATTGATTTGATCCGGGACGATTTCCCCGGGAAAAAATTTATTTCCAACGGGATGCGCAAGGAAGTAGATCGTTGCAAAGCGACGCTGGAAGAAGCGTTAAAGGATCAGACCGTAGCCATCGTCAGCAGCGGTGATGCCGGCGTATACGGCATGGCAGGCATCATGTGTCAGGTGGCGGCGGAACATCCGGAAGTAGATATTGAAGTGATTCCCGGTGTCACGGCGGCCTGCTCCGGCGCGGCTGTTTTAGGGGCTCCTCTGATTTGCGACTTTTGCCTGATTTCCCTGAGTGATCTTTTGACGCCCTGGGAAAAAATTGAAAAACGTTTGGCCTGTGCGGCACAGGGAGATTTTTGTATCGCTATCTATAATCCACGCAGTCATAAGAGAAAGGATTATCTGAAAAAGGCCTGCGATATTCTCTTGCAGACGCAAAGCGGTGACATTCCCTGCGGTATCGTCTACAATATCGGGCGGGAAGGCGAATCGTATGAACTAACTACGTTGAAAGAACTGGGCGCGAACGAGAACGTGGACATGTTCTCAACCGTCATTATCGGCAACTCCCAGAGTAAGGTGATCAACGGGCGCATTGTTACCCCCCGGGGATATCATTTATGAACCGAAAAGTTTGGCTGATCGCCGGTACGATAGAAGGCCGCCGTCTGGCTGACGCGCTGGCGGCGATGCAGGTGGAGGTCTATGTATCGGTAGCTACTGCTTACGGTGCCTCCTTGTACCCGGACAGCCCTTATTTACATGTATTGCAGAAACGCATGACCTATGCGGACATGTGTGAATTTCTTCGTGAAATTAAGCCGGAACTGGTGCTGGATGCGACACATCCTTATGCGGTCATTGTTACGGAAACCATACGCCGCGCCTGTGAGGATACTGGTTTTACTTATAAACGGATGCTACGTCCGTCCAGCCCTCATCCGGGCTGCATCTCGGTTAAGGATTTCGGTGAAGCCATCGAATTGCTCAGTGAGACGGAGGGACCCATTTTCCTAACCACCGGCAGTAAAAATCTGATTGATTTTACCCGTCTACCGGATTACGCGGCGCGGGTGACCTGCCGTATTTTGCCCTTGCGCGATTCCCTGGACAATGCTTTGACTTTGGGCTATAAACCGGGACAAATCATTTGTATGCAGGGGCCTTTTTCTAAAGAATTGAATGTGGCTATGTTCAAGCAGTGCGGCGCGAAATATGTAGTGTCCAAAGATTCCGGCAAGGCCGGGGGCTTTGAAGATAAAATGACAGCGGCGGCTGAAGTGGGGGCGCAGCTGGTTTTGATCGATCGTCAGCCGGAAACGGGGGAGGATCTGGCACAGGTGTTGCAGGATCTGCGCAAGCAGTTTGGCGCCTGACAGAAAAATGAGATAGTATGCCTATTAGAATTTTTGCTCAGACTGATCATCTTAAAGTCAGCCGGTGAGTAAAGAAGGGCTAAAAGAAAGATTCGCAGACAAGCAGAGAGTAAAGGGAGAACGGGTATGCTGAAGGTATATGTGATCGGAATCGGACCGGGCAATCCGGAGCTGTTGACCGGCGCAGCCCGCAAGGCCATTGCGGACAGCACGATTTTAGCCGGCGATCAGCGCATGGTAACACAGTTCAGTGAGGGGAAAAAAGCGGTGTATCCCACAATCAAACTGTCTGAGTTGGAAGCGGTTGCCGGCAAGGCGGATCCTGCTGCCGATGTGCTGGGAATTCTGGTTTCCGGTGACGTAGGCTTTTTCAGTTTGGCCAGGACGATTGCAGGCAAGCTGCCGGAATGCGATGTACAGCGCTTTTGCGGCATCAGCAGTCTGGTATATTTTGCTTCCCGTCTGCAGCTGTCCTGGGACGACGCTAAAATTATCAGCATGCATGGCCGTCAGCAAAATCTGATTGCGGCGGTGCTGGAACATAAAAAAGTGTTTTCCCTCACCGGAGGAGAAAATTCACCACAGGCTTTGTGCCGGCAATTATGTGAGCAGGGGTTAGGGGAAGTCATCGTTCATGTAGGCTCCAACTTATCGTATCCGGAAGAGTCGATCATCAGCGGTACGGCGGCAGAAATAGCCCGGCAGGAGTTTCCCTCGCTTTCCGTGATGATGATTTTAAATAACGCTGCCGGCACCGTTATGCGGAAAACGGTGCATGGTCTGGACGACAGTCTGTTTTTGCGGGGCAAAGCGCCCATGACGAAACAGGAAATACGGGCAATCTCCATTTCCAAGCTCCAGCCAAAGCCCACCGATGTGGTGTATGATATTGGCGCAGGCACAGGCTCCTGCTCTGTGGAACTGGCGCTGCAGGTACCCCAGGGAAAATTGTATGCTTTTGAACAAAAAGACGATGCGCTGGCGTTATTGGCCTTAAATAAAGAACGCTTCCAGTGCGCCAATATGGAGATCATTGCCGGGGAAGCTTCTGAAAAGTTAGCCCAGACCCCTGTACCGGATTGTGTGTTTATTGGCGGCAGTAGCGGTAATATGGGAAAAATGCTGGATGAGATCTATGCCCGTAATGCCGTCTGCCGTGTGGTGATCAACGTGATCGCGCTGGAGACCTTATGCACCGTAGTGGAATATTATAAAGATAAGGCGGAGTACGCCTTGGATGTAGTGCAGATCGCTTCGGCCTACAACAAGAAACTGGGGCGCTATAATCTGATGATGGCGCAAAATCCCATTTATATTATTACTGCGTTAAAAAAAGAGGTTGAATAAATCAATTCTGCCATGAGCAGTATTGATGTGCAGCGGATGTACGGACATTTGGCGACAAAATAGCCAGGCGGAAGGGGAGAAGAATATGGCAGCAACGGTAAAGGCGGATATCCCTCGTTTGTTATTTACGGCGCCGCAGAGCGGCAGTGGTAAGACAACGGTCGTATGCGCTGTGTTACGGGCTTTGCTGAATAAAAAACTGCGCGTAACCGCATTTAAGAGCGGGCCGGATTACATCGACCCTATGTTTCACAGCAAGGTGATCGGCGCTCCTTCCCGCAATCTGGATATTTTTTTGGTGGGGAAGGAAAATATTAAACGGCTCCTGGCAAAAAACGGTACAGACTGCGATGCAGCTATTTTAGAAGGCGCGATGGGCTTTTATGACGGTATGGGGAAAACCACCGATGCCAGCGCCTATGATCTGGCCTGCACGGTGAAAGCGCCGGTGGTATTGATCATTAACGGGAAAGGCGCTGCGGTTTCCATGGCGGCGTTGATCAAAGGATTTAAGGAATTTCGTAAAGACAGCAATATTCAGGGTGTCATCCTCAATAATGTGAAGAAGATGACCTATCTGTTTTATAAAGATGTGATCGAAAAAGAAACGGGTGCCAAGGTATACGGTTATTTCCCTCATTTGCCGGAATGCAATCTGGAAAGCAGGCATTTAGGTCTGGTGACGGCAGGGGAGATCGGTACGCTGGAGACCGTGGTGGAAAAGCTGGCGGCGCAGGCGGCGGAATCCATCGATCTGCAGGGCCTGATGGCTTTGGCGCAAAGTGCCCCGCCTCTGGAATACGAACCATTGCTGATCGAGCCGTTAGGTTCTGTGAAAATCGCTGTGGCGATGGACAAAGCCTTTAACTTTTATTATCAAGATTCTCTGGATCTGTTAACTATGTTAGGGGCCGAGATCGTACCTTTCAGTCCGTTGACGGATAAAATGTTGCCGGAGTGTCAGGGCGTCATTTTAGGCGGTGGCTATCCGGAGTTGTACGCCGGAGAATTGAGCACCAATCAAACCATGTTGGCGTCCATGAAAGAAAAGCTGGCTGCCGGTCTGCCATGCTATGCGGAATGCGGCGGCTTTATGTACCTTATGGAAGGGTATAAAGACGGGGATCGCTTTTACCCCTGGGTGGGGGCGGTCAACGGAAGCTGCTGGATGACGCAGGGCCTGGTCCGATTCGGTTATGTTTTGCTTACCGCCAATACGGACAATGTATTTGGCAAGGCGGGGGAGATGATTCACGCCCATGAGTTCCATTACTCAGACAGCGACCAGAATGGCAACGCTTTCACGGCGACCAAGCTGGGAAAACAAACGTCCTGGCCTGCGGCACAGGCCGGCGAAACGCTGTATGCCGGTTATCCGCATCTGCATTTATGGGGCAACATAGATTTTGCCCGTAATTTTGTGGCTGCCTGCGTGGCTTATCAGAAAAAGCAAGAATCTTAACTATACAGGGGTAGCGTTCATGATGTTGTTAGGCGCCATCGTCTGCGGGTTTCTGTTGGATTTAGTGATTGGAGATCCTCATGGCTGGCCACATCCGATTATTTTAATAGGAAAATTGATTGCCCGGTTGGAGAAACAGGTGCGCAAGGTCAGCGGGGAGGAACCGGAACGGTTGCTGCGGGGGGGCTTTTTGCTTGTGATCGTCGTTTGTTTCCTTTCTTTTACCGTTCCCTACGGTATCCTGTTTGTGGCAGATCAGATTCATCCCTGGCTTCGTTTTGCGTTGGAAACGATTATGTGCTACCAGATTTTCTGCACCCGCTCCCTGCGGGATGAAAGTATGAAAGTGTATGATGCTCTGGAAGCCGGAAACCTTCCTCTGGGCCGGAAGATGCTTTCCTGGATCGTGGGACGGGATACGGCGGAATTAGCCGAAGAAGAAGTGGTGAAAGGCGCCGTAGAAACGATTGCGGAAAACACGGCGGACGGGATCCTGGCCCCCATGTTCTATATGTTTATCGGGGGTGCGCCGTTGGCGTTCTTATATAAAGGGATTAACACCATGGACAGCATGATAGGGTATAAAGACGAAAAATTTCTCTATCTGGGCAGGTATGCGGCGAAACTGGATGACATCGCTAATTTTCTTCCGGCTCGTATCTGCGCCTTCTATATGCTGGCCGCCAGTTTTTTTACCGGGTTGGATGTTCAGGGCGCTTGGAGGATCTTCCAACGGGACCGCTATCATCACCTGAGTCCTAATTCCGGCCAGACGGAAGCGGTGGCGGCAGGCGCGCTGCAGCTGATGCTGGGCGGTGATCATTATTATTTCGGCAAACTGGTGCATAAAGAAACGATCGGTGATGATGTGCAGGCGGCTTCTTCCCGGCACATCAAGCGAATGAATCTGTTAATGTATTTTACATCTATCATAGGTATATTGGGCTTTAGTCTGTTGTATTCCATATGCCTTTTTTTTGCCGTGTAGCCAAAGCGAAAAAAAGGCCTTGATGAAAATTAATGGGTTGTCATTGCATTATGGTCTGAAATCTGAAAGTGTAGCCAAAGCGAAAAAAGACTTTGATGAAAATCAGGTGGTGAGGAGTCGGGACGCATGTATCAATCTGTGCACGGTGGAGACATTTATAACGAATCTTTGAAAAAAGATCCGGTGGAGATACTGGATTATTCTGTGAATATTAATCCGCTGGGTGTGCCGGCCGGTATTCGCAAAGCGCTGCAAAAAGCGATTACCGATTGTGTAAAGTATCCGGATCCTTTTTGCCGGGCGCTGCGAAAAAAATTAGGCGCTTCTTTAAAAATCTCACCGGCAGAAATTTATTGCGGCAACGGCGCGGCCGATGTTTTATTCCGTTTGTTGGCGGCGCTTCGTCCTAAACGAACGCTGATTTTGGCGCCTACTTTTGCGGATTATGAAAAGGCCGCTGTGGTGGCCGGCAGCAAAGTCGATCATTTTATCCTTGAGCCGGAGCGGGGCTTTACCGTCACGTCGCAGATTTTGAAGGCGATCACGAAACGAACCGGCATGGTGATTTTGTGCAATCCCAATAATCCCACCGGGCTTTTAATTTCCAAAACCCTTTTACTGAAAGTTTTAGAGCGTTGTAAAGACTTTGGCACTCCTTTATTAGTTGATGAGTGCTTTCTGGAATTTTTGCCTGATTGGGAAGAATACTCCCTGCTGGATGTGCTGGATCGTTATCCGAATCTGATCATCTTAAAAGCTTTTACCAAAATCTATGCGATACCGGGTGTAAGGCTGGGTTACTGCCTTACCTCCGATGCAAATTTGATTGAACGCCTTTATGAATGCGGTCAGGACTGGAATGTTTCGGTACTGGCCCAGGCAGCCGGAGTGGCGGCTCTGGATGAAAAGGAGTATCTCATTGCGTCCCGTGCATTGATTGCGCAGGAACGGACTTACATGATAGCCCAGCTGCGCCTGATCGGTTTTACTGTGTGGGAAGGCACGGCCAATTATCTTTTCCTGCGGTCGAATCGGGGCATCGATTGGAAAGATGCATTAAAGAAGCGGGGGATATTGATCCGCGATTGCTCCAATTATCGCGGCCTTGGCCCCGGTTATTTCCGTGTGGCGATAAAAACGCGCCGGGACAATCGAAAACTTATCAAATACATGAAGGATATTGTGAAGAATGCACTCATTAATGGTACTAATTGACGGATTGGGGGATGACCCCATACCGGCCTGGAACGGGCAGACCCCTTTTGCCAAAGCGGCGCACCCTTTTATGGACTACTTATGCCAGAAGGGGGAGTTGGGGCATATCAGCATTTGCGAGGACGATGTACCGCCCGGCAGCCTGACCTGTATCCTGCGTTTACTGGGCGTGCCTACCGGGTTATTTCCTTCAAATCGGGCCTATCTGGAGCTTTTAGCCCGCAATCGGGACGTTTCGGAATACGAGATGGTACTGCGTTGTAACGTGGTTTCGCAGGATGGCATCGGCCGTTTGGTTTCTTTTAATGGCATGGGCCTGACGGGCAGGGAATTGGAAGAGCTGGCGGGAAAGTTTTCGTCACTTTCGTCTGACATAGAATTTATCCATCTTTCCGATTATCGCAATCTTTTAATCATGAACCGCAGCGAGCCGGTGTTGCAGACGGTTACGGCGCCGCCGCATGAGAGTATGGGGCTGCCGGTAAAAGAACTTTTGCAGGACTTGCAGGCCGCTTCTCTGGTTATGAAGGTATTTATGCGGGAATCTGAGGCAATCTTGCGGCAGTACAATCGCAACGGCCTGACCTATACGTTATATCCCTGGGGTGCTTCCTGCCGTACGGAATTACCGTCTTTTGAACAATTAAACCATATTCCGGGGGCTATGGTCAGCCAGACAGAGATCGTAAGAGGTATCGGCAAAGCGCTGAAAATGGAAGCGCCCGAGCTGCAATATTGTACGGCTGATATTGATACGGATATACGGGAAAAACTGGCCGTTACACGCAAATTGTTGCCCCGATATCCTTTTGTGATGACGCATTTCAACGGAGCGGATGAAGCGGCCCACCGTCACGATTATGAAGGCAAGGCCGGTTTTATTGCCCGTATCGATAAAGAATTTTTAGGCCCGCTGCTGGAAGGCCTGAACGAACCGCTGCGCATCGTGGTCTGCGGGGATCATGTAACCAGCAGTGTTACAGGCAAACATACCAGGGCCGGCGGTCCCGTGATCGCGGCAGAAACGAAACGGAATTCTCCGCTGCCATATGAAATAAAAACCTACAAAGATATTGTTAAATTTTTAATGAAAGCGAGTGAAGAAAATGGCTAAAGCAATTATGGTTCAGGGAACCATGTCCAATGCAGGAAAAAGTCTGGTCACTGCAGGTTTATGTCGTGTTTTTCATCAGGATGGGAAAAAAGCCTGTCCTTTTAAATCGCAGAATATGGCATTGAATTCTTTTATTACGGCAGAAGGCGCCGAAATGGGACGGGCGCAGGTCGTGCAGGCGGAAGCGGCCGGCATCCGACCGAATGTGATGATGAACCCTATCTTGCTGAAGCCCACCAGCGACAGCGGTTCACAGGTCATCGTAAACGGCAGGGCGATCGGCACCATGCCGGCGGCCCAGTATTATAAATATAAAACGAAGCTGGTGCCCGACATTCTCCATGCGTACAATACTTTGGCGGAACAATGTGATATTATGGTTATCGAAGGAGCGGGCAGCCCGGCGGAAATCAATTTGAAAGATCAGGATATCGTGAACATGGGCATGGCGAAAATGGCCAAATCACCGGTGATCCTGGTGGCGGATATTGACCGGGGCGGTGTCTTTGCTTCCATTTACGGCACTCTTATGCTTTTAGAACCGGATGAAAGAGCCATGGTGAAAGGCATCGTGATCAATAAATTCCGGGGCGATGTGAATATTTTAAAACCGGGTCTGGACATGTTGGAGGCCAAGACCGGCATTCCTGTGATCGGCGTACTGCCTATGCTGAAAGTGGATATCGAAGACGAGGACAGCCTTTCGGAAAGACTGAATCAGGGTAAAAATCAAAAAGCGCTGATCGATATTGCGGTGATCCGCTTGCCGCGGATGTCCAACTTCACCGATTTTAACGTATTTGAACTGATCCAGGGCGTGTCCGTACGCTATGTAGGCAGTGTGGAAGAACTGGGGAATCCGGACATGATCATGCTGCCGGGGACGAAAAATACTATTGATGACTTGAAGTGGATGCGCCAGAACGGTTTGGAAGCGGCAGTGCTGCATAAAGCTAACAGCGGTACGGTCGTGTTTGGTATCTGCGGCGGTTATCAGATGTTGGGCGAAAGCCTGGCCGATCCGTTTGGCTATGACAGCGGGCATGCAGGCAGTGTAACTACAGGCATCGGTTTGTTGGACACGATGACTGAATTTGTGGAGAATAAGCGTACCATCCAGATGAAAGGCAAATTTGGCAAAGTGGAAGGCATCTTAGCCGGACTCAGCGGCAAGGATTTTTACGGTTATGAGATTCACAGCGGCGTGACGAAACATGGCAAGAACCGCCCTTTGAATCAGGTGGAACCGATCAATGAGAAGGCCGAATCCTTTGCCGAAGGCAGTCAGACAGTTCATGGATCCGTCAATGTGTACGGTTCTTATATTCACGGCATTTTTGACGGAGAGGGGATCGCGGCCAAAGTCGTGGAGGCACTGTTAGCCAAAAAAGGGTTGACCATGGAAGATGTGAAAGTCATCGACTATAAGCAATATAAAGAACAGCAATATGACATTCTGGCAGAGAATATCCGTAAAAACCTGGATATGAAACGCATCTATGAAATAGTGGAAAAAGGAGTATGAGTCCGGTTATTGCAAATAAAACGACAAAACAGATAAAACGGGTCAAACGGATACGCGGACAATAGAGGGAAGAGGATGGACAAAAATAAATTGGGTCTGATTCACATTTATACCGGAAATGGAAAAGGCAAGACCACAGCCGCCATGGGTCTGATTTTACGGGCCAGCGGCCGGGGGTTGAAAGTGATTTTAGGGCAGTTTTTGAAGGACCGGGAGACCGGGGAACTGACCACTCTGAAACTATTGCCGGGAGTACAGGTCTTTCGGGGTAAATCCTTAAAAAAATTTTCTTTCCAAATGAACGATGCGGAAAAGGCCGAGGTGCTGCAGCGTCACAACGTATTCTTTAAAGAAGTAACGGAGCGCTGCGTGGCGGAGCAAACGGACCTGTTGGTGCTGGATGAAGTGATCGGCGCCTGCGGGACAAAGTTGTTGGATGAAAGCCTGTTGTTGGACTTTTTACAAAACAAGCCGCCGCATCTGGAGGTGGTGCTTACCGGGAGAAACCCTTCTCCTGCTATGCTGGAAGCGGCGGATTATGTTTCGGAGATCTGCAAACGAAAACATCCTTTTGACAAAGGGATACCGGCCAGGGAAGGCATTGAAAAATAGTCCGGCAGATGCAAAATGTTGTAAGCAGTGTAGGGATAACCGAAGAGCCCGTCAGGTGTGACATGATCGGCAGATGTCGTAGTAGACAGTAATTATTTACGGTGGCAGATGGAGATCGGCTGGTAGGGCGTAAAGCCTGTAATTGATAAAGTAAGTATGATAGACAGAAGTACGATAAGTAGACGTACGGTTGTAAAAGGAGGAGACAAATGAAGTTAGAAAATGTATTGCCGATGGATATTGAACAGCGGAGCTTTGCGATTATTTCGGAAGAACTGGGTCAGATGAAAATCGACCCCGCAAAGGAAAGCATCGTAAAGCGGGTCATCCATACTTCCGCTGATTTTGATTATGCGCGTACACTGCGTTTCAGTGAGCATGTGGTGGAAGATACGCTGGCCGTTATGCAAAAAGGCGGTTTCACAATCGTGACAGACACCAACATGGCCTGCGTAGGGATTAATAAGATGGCGCTGAACAAATTAGGCGGCAAAGCAGAATGCTATATGGCCGATGCCGATGTGGCTGCTCGTTCCAAGGAAGGCGGCATGACCCGGGCGGCAGCCTGCATGGAAAAAGCAACCGGTTTGGCAGGTCCGGTCATTATCGCGGTAGGAAATGCGCCGACAGCTCTGGTGCGCCTTGACGAACTCATTAAAGAAGGGAAAATCAAACCAGTCCTGGTAATCGGTGTGCCGGTTGGTTTTGTCAATGTGGTGCAGTCCAAAGAAATCATTATGGAAAGCGGCGTTCCCTACATTGTAGCAGTAGGCCGCAAAGGCGGCAGCAACGTGGCGGCTGCGATCTGCAATGCGCTGATGTATAAACTGACCAGTGAACAGGCCAATCGCAAGTAAGGCAACGTCGCTTCCGGTGCGGCGTAAGACCGATGAATTGATTCATCAATAATTGAAAAACCAAGAGGCAGCGGATTTTCACCGACAGATGTTCTGTACAGGTTCCGCTGTCTTTTTTACGGATACATAAGAATATGATAGAGTAGATCACGAGGGTAGTTTTTAACAAAATCCTTCTGAAAACTATTGGAATTTAGCTTAAAGGTGTGATATAATACCTGCATATTTAATTTTTACTAAATCAGGGAAAAGGGTTATTGTTGGGGGTTTGAAAAAGTGCCGGTTTTGGATTTGCTGACAGTCGATCATGATAAGTGCGTAAAATGCGGGCTATGCGTAGCGGATTGTCCTGCCTGTATTTTGGAGATGAGTGGGGATGGACCCGTATGTAATGTGGACCGGGGCTGTATGAGCTGCGGCCATTGTGTGGCCATCTGTCCGACGGGAGCACTGGACAATAAATATACGCCGAAAGCAGAAATGAGCCCTGTTCCTAAGCAGCAATTAACGGAACAACAGGCCTATGATTTTTTGCGGTCCCGCCGCAGTATCCGTTTGTTCAAACCACAGGTTCCAACGGACGAAGATGTGTTAAAACTGCTGAATATCTGCCGTTATGCGCCTACGGCCGGTAACAGTCAGGGAATGTATTTTACGGTTATTTCCAATCCCGAGCTTATCCAAAAAATCTGCCGGACGACGGTAGACTGGATGGAAAAAGAAGTGGAACTGGGTACGGAAAATAAACGGTATTTCCGTGCAGTACTGGCTACCTACCATGAAAAGAAAGTGGATATTATTGGGCGAAATGCGCCTATGTTGGTTTTTGTCTCGGCGCGCCGTTTAAATGTGACCGGGGTGAGCAACAGTGAACAATGTCTGGCTTATGCGGAAGTGTTTGCGCCGTCGATCGGTCTGGGTACCACGATGGCCGGTTTTATCCAGGCTTGCGCCATTGCGGGATATAAACCGCTGGTGGATCTGGTCGGTACGCCTTCCAAACAAAAGCTGGTAGGATGTATGATGGTCGGTTATCCGCGGGTGAAGTATCAGCGTATGCCGGAACGTCAGCATTTGAAATACGAATTTAAACATTAATGATAAACATAATTTTAATTTGACAGCATCATTATTACAATTTTAAGCCGCCTTGTCGGTGCCGTTGTGGCTGACAGAGCGGTTTTATCTTTTCCTTGAGATAATACCGGCAGAATGGTATAATTATAAAGCAAAAGTAAGGGAGGAAATCCCTGATAGATCCAGTACGGCGGAAATAAAAATATCGGAGGCGCAAAACATGAAAAAATCAGTTGCATTTTTAGCAACCGCATTACTTTCGTTTTCCATGCTTTTCAGCGGCTGCGGCGGGAATGATAAAAAAGCCGAAGCGCCTAAAGCGGGCGGCTCAGGCCAGGAGCTGACAGTGTATACTGCCCGCAGTGAAAGCCTGAATAATGCGGTCATTAAAAATTTTGAAAAAGACACAGGTATTAAGGTAAATGTAGTGGTTGCAGGTACCGGTGAGGTCGTAAAACGCGTAGCGTCGGAAAAGGCCAACCCTCTGGGGGACATTTTATGGGCCGGGAGTGAAGCGATGCTGGCATCGAAGAAGGATTTATTCCAGGAATATGTTTCCAAGGAAGATGCCAATATGATGGATCAGTTTAAAAATACGACCGGGTTCTTTACGCCGGCATTTTCTGATCCTACGGTCATGATTGTAAATAAAAAATTAAAGGGCGATCGCAAAATCGAAGGTTTTGCGGATTTGCTGGATCCCGCGCTGAAAGGCAAGATCGCTTTTGGCGATCCGGTAAACTCTTCTTCTGCTTTCCAGTCTCTGGTCGTTATGCTGTATGATATGGGCAATGGCGATCCGTTCAGTAAAGAAGCCTGGGATTATTGTGATAAATTCCTGAAACAGCTGAACGGCAAGATGGCCAACAGCTCCAGCCAGGTCTACAAGGGCGTAGCCGGCGGCGAATATATGGTGGGCCTGACCTGGGAAGATCCGGCGGCCAGTCTGGTTAAAAGCGGTGCTGATGTAGAGGTCGTGTTCCCGAAAGAAGGGGCATTATATGCGCCTCAGTCGGTACAGATCATTAAAAACTGCAAACACCCTGAAAACGCGAAGAAATTCATCGACTATATGCTGAGCGAAAAGATTCAAAACCTGGTGGGTACCACGCTTACAGTTCGTCCTTTGCGCAAGGACGCGAAACTGGCAAATTACATGACGCCGGCCGATAAAATCAAAGTAGCTCCCAAGTTTGATGAAAAATGGGTTTCTGAAAATAAGGATAAATTCACCAAAACCTTTACAGAGCATCTGGAAAAATCTATGTAATACACAGCGTATTTTTTGCGATCTGCGCTTTGAAACGCAGTGTGAAAGACAATGTGCAATGCAGTAAATAGTGAAGTGTAGTTGACAGTGCGAACCTTCCGCCATGAAGAGTACTGAATCTGAAACTAATCAAGAAACATGGCGCCAATTTCATATTGGCGCCATATTTTCTGCTAAAGGAGTCTCGTTATGAGCGTTTCTATTGCTATCGATAATGTGATAAAAAAGTTTGGCAACAATACTGTGATCAACGGTTTGTCCGTCCATATCCGGCCGGGTGAATTTTTTACTCTGTTAGGGCCTTCGGGTTGTGGTAAAACTACCTTATTGCGCATGATCATCGGTTTCAACTCGATTGAAGGGGGAACCATTAAAATAGATGATACGATTATTAACGATATCCCTGTAAATCGCAGAAATATGGGTATGGTCTTCCAGAATTATGCTATTTTTCCCCATATGTCTGTGTCACAAAATACGGCCTTCGGCTTAAAACAACGCAAGGTAGCCGCTGGGGAAATCGACACTCTGGTCAAGGATATTCTGGATGTGGTAAAGATCGGCCATCTGAAAGACCGTATGCCGACTCAGCTTTCCGGCGGGCAGCAGCAGCGGGTGGCTTTAGCCAGAGCTTTGGTCATCCATCCGCAGGTCTTGCTGATGGATGAACCGCTGTCCAACCTGGATGCGAAGCTGCGGGTAGAAATGCGTAATGCGATCAAAACGATCCAGCAGCAGGTGGGAATCACCACGGTCTATGTGACCCATGACCAGGAAGAAGCGCTGGCGGTATCGGACCGTATTGCCGTTATGAACGACGGTGTGATTCAGCAGGTAGGTTCTCCCCAGTATATTTACCAACGCCCGGCGAATCAGTTTGTGTCTACTTTTATCGGATTATCCAATATCTTTTCTGCTAAATTGACGGAGACAGAGGGAAAGACCGGAGTTGATTTCGGGCACTACCAGGCAGTCATGGATAATCTGGATCTCCGGTTATTGGGAACCGGTGATCAAACTATTTCGCAGGCGGCCGGAACGCCGGTGCGGGTCGCTGTCCGTCCGGAAGAATTTACGGTTCACAAAGACGGGGAAGGCATCGATGCCGTTGTAAAATCCAGCGTATTCCTGGGAATTTCTACCCACTACTTTATGGAAACGGAAGCGGGGCAGGAAGTGGAGGTGATCCGTCCCTCGGATGTGGGAACAATCATTCCCAATGGCACCAATGTGAAGTTACGGGTGGAAACCGCGCGCATCAATGTGTTCACCGAAGATGGCTCCCGTACCCTCATCCGACAGGAAGAAAACAGCGAAACAGGTGGTGAGGCGCTATGAAAAAGCCGGATATCTGGAAGGGCCTGACTTTTTTACTGCTGGCGTTTTTTATCTTGTTTGTGGTCTACCCGTTGTTTTTGATCCTGTACCAGAGCGTGGTCTCGCCGGAAACCCATGCGCTGACCTTTGATTATTTTACCAGGTTCTTTGCTCGTAAATTTTACTGGAGCACGCTGGTCAACAGCTTTAAAGTTACTATATGTTCTACCTTATTGGCGGCGATCATCGGTCTGCCGATGGCTTATTTGCTGCGCAGTTATAAGATTCCGTTCAGTAAATACGTGAATATACTGATTGTTATTTCCTACCTGTCACCGCCTTTTATCGGGGCTTACGCCTGGATCCAGCTCTTAGGGCGCAACGGGTTTATTACCCAGTTGTTCAATAGCGCCTTTGGCGTTCAATTCGGCGGCATTTATGGTTTTGCCGGTATCGTCCTGGTTTTTTCTCTGCAATCCTTTCCTTTGATTTATATGTATGTATCCGGCGCCCTGAAAAATCTGGACAGTTCTTTAAACGAGGCGGCGGAAAGCCTTGGCTGCAATGCCTTTCAGCGTGTGACACAAATCATTCTGCCTCTGGTCATGCCTTCGTTGCTGGCCGGTTCGCTGTTAGTCTTTATGCGGGTATTCTCTGATTTTGGTACGCCGATGCTGATCGGGGAAGGGTTTAAGACTTTCCCGGTCTTGATTTACACTCAGTTCATGGGCGAAGTAAGCACGGACGATCATTTTGCGGCGGCGCTTTGCGTGATCGTTGTGGTGATCACTTTATTCCTGTTCTTCCTGCAACGTCTGATGGCCAAACATTATTCTTATGCGATGACTGCGTTAAAGCCTATGCAGCCGGTGGAAGCTCAGGGCTATCAGAAGTTTTTCTCGTACCTTTTCGTGTATGGCGTCTGCTTTATTGCCATGTTGCCCCAGATGACGGTCATCTTTACCTCTTTTCTGGAAACCGTGGGCGGCGCAGTCTACACCGGGCGTTTTTCTTTGATGAATTACCAGAATACGCTGTTGTCCAAGGATAATATCTCTATTTTTAATACCTATGCCTTTGGTGTTTGCGCGATTTTTATCGTGGTGATCATGGGCATTCTGATTTCTTACCTGACAGTGCGGAAACCTTCGTTGCTGACTAATATTCTGGACACGCTGACCATGTTTCCTTATATTATTCCCGGTTCTGTACTGGGTATTGCGTTGCTGTCCGGTTTTAACTCAGGGATCCTGGTGTTGTCCGGTACGGCGCTAATCATGATCATCTCGCTGACAATTCGGCGGATGCCTTATACCATCCGTTCCAGTACGGCGATTATTTCGCAGATCTCGCCCAGTGTGGAAGAAGCGGCGATCAGCCTGGGAGCAAGCGAATTTAAATCCTTCCGTAAAGTGATGGTCCCCATGATGCTGCCGGGGGTGCTGGCAGGCGCTATCATGAGTTGGATTACGCTGATCAGTGAGCTAAGTTCCAGCATCATTTTGTATACCAGCAGTACCAGTACATTAACGGTCGCCATTTATGCGGAAGTTATCCGCAGTAATTTCGGTAATGCGGCGGCTTATTCCACGATTCTGACACTGACCTCGGTAGTTTCGTTACTGTTGTTCTTCCGGTTGACGCATAATGAAGATGTAAGCGTGTAATAGGGAAGTGCCTGACGACGAATGACGAAAATGCGTAGGGGAGGGAGAGGCCATGAAAAAAATATTTGCAATTTGTCTTTGTGCACTTGTTTTTGGGGGAAGTGCCCTGGCAGCAGAAATTTTTCCCTTGCCAACCTTTGGTTCGCCTGCTTCCATCCTGCCTTATTCCGGCGCGGTAAATTCTGCGGGGTATTTTAAAGGCATCCGTCTGGCCGGTAAGGTAAAGATAGTGACGTCCTTCGGGGATATTAAAGTCCAGGTGGTAAACAGCTTCCCGGATTTAAGAGTGAAGGTCGTGGAACATTTCCCGAACAAAGTGGGAGAATGGCAATTTGTCGAGCGTTTTCCGGATTTTACCATTCAGTATGTAGATAGCTTTCCGGACATCAAGATTCAATTTGTGGAGCATTTCCCCGGGGTGGGGAAATGAATTTGACCGCCAGATAGTGTCTGCCGTGGCCCTGTTGCTGCATTACTGTTTTCCCCACCGTGGGAAAATAATGGGAAAATAACAGGTGAAATAAAGATGGAGTAAGGGCTGCATTTATGAAGATTTGCTGCGATGTTGTTAACAAACGGGCTTTTCGTGTTCTGTCTTTTTGGCTGTGCTTTTTTTAAAGTGCTTCTGTTGAAGGGCATCAGAGAATCTCTCCGCAGGAAGCAAAACAAATGTTGGTGAATGAGAGAGTAAGCGCCTCAAAGATAAAATAACCGGATGATAAATGTATACACGTATACTTGATCTTATCCTCTTTTATTCCTTGAAAAAAATGGTAGAATGAAAAAGAATTGAAAACGTGTTCTATTAAAAACAAGGAGTAAAAGTTATGAATCTGTCTATTCAAATCTTAATTGCCCTGATTTTATCCGTGGTGGCCGGCTTAGCTGCCGGATCGGAAAGTCTTCCCTTTATCAATCAGTGGATCGCCCCTATCGGAACGATTTTCATCAATCTGATCAAGATGATGATCGTACCGGTGGTATTCTGTTCTTTGATTGTGGGGGTGACCAGCCTGGGCGGAGATGGGAAAAAACTGGGCCGTATCAGCATTAAAACCATCGCTCTGTATATGGTTACTACGGCGGTTGCAATCGTCATCGGCTTAGCTGTTGCAGGCGTGATCCATCCCGGTGTGGGGCTGGAGATTGCCGGCAAGGCGGCGCCGAAAGTAAAAGAAGCGCCGACCCTGATGCAGGTGTTGGTGAATATGGTTCCCACGAACCCCATTGCTTCCATGGCTAAAGCGGATATTCTCCCTGTCATTATCTTCGCTTTATTTGTCGGTGTGGGGATCACCCAGGTGGGCGGCAACCGCACCAATCCCCTGATTAATTTTTTTGATGCGGCGGCGGAAGTTTGCTATCGTATTATCGCTATGATCATGCGCTTTGCTCCCATCGGCGTGTTTGCGCTGTTGCTGCCGGTCGTTTGCAAGAATGGCCCTAAAGTATTGTTGCCTTTATTAAGCGTTATTGCCTGTTCTGCTATTGGCAGCACGCTGCATTGCGTACTGGTGTATTCCAGCCTGGCTTCCGTGGGAGGCGGCATCTCGCCTCTGAAATTCTTCCGTGGCATGTCAGAAGCCATGATGCTTGCCTTTACGACCTGTTCTTCCGCAGGAACGCTGCCTGTCAATATGAAAAACGCGCAGGAAAAACTGGGATTGTCCCGTGAGATCACCTCTTTCGTACTGCCCTTAGGAGCCACGATCAACATGGACGGCACGGCAATCTATATGGGCATTTGCTCTTTGTTCATTGCCAATGTATTCGGGATCAACTTAACGTCTTCCGATATGCTGATGATCATTTTTACCGGAACCCTTGCCTCCATCGGTACCGCCGGTGTTCCCGGAGCGGGTCTGATCATGCTGGCGATGGTGCTGCAGGCTGTGCAGCTACCGCTGGAAGGTCTGGCGCTGGTAGCAGGTATCGACCGTGTCCTGGATATGTTCCGTACAACGGTTAATATTACCGGTGACGTAGCGGTAGCCGCCGTAGTGGATAAATCAGAACGAAATCGCAGTGTTGGCGTTTGAGAACGCTGCGTTGCAACGTTAATACGATTCTCTCAGAGAAAGAAAAAACCATTCCTGACAGAATCAGGAAAGAAGTTCATTTTCCTGTTTTCAATTTGGCCCGGATGTGATACAATACCATAGCGGGTGAGTGACCCGAAGCCGACACAAAAGGGAGAGAATGGAATGAGAATCGTTTATAAAACCAATACTACTTACAGCGCTAAAGAATATGGAAGGATGAATCAGGAAATTACCAGGCATAATTCTAAATTCCGCAAGGCGCAGTATATTTTAGCCGCTATTCTGGCTGTAATTATTGCTATCTGTCTGTATAATCAATGGTATATTGCTGCGGCTGTGATGGCTGTAGCTTCCGTTGCTACGTTTTTGTTCCTGATTCCTTACAATGTTCGTCGGGCCGGAGAAAAGTCGTTTGCCCAAAGCCGCCTGGAGGGAACTCAGAGCAACATGACGTTCTACCTGGACCACTATGAAGAAGTCAATAAGATGGGGCGTGTAGCTTACAAATATGTGCAGCTGCGCCATATCTATGAAACTTCTACTAACTTTTATCTTATGCGGACAGGGATGCAGGGTGCCATAGTAGAAAAGGCGAATTGCACACCGGAATTGATTCAGTTCCTGGGCAAGATAAAGAAACAATATAAGCTGTGAGCAAAATTCACCCCTGTTGTTTTATGCAGCAGGGGGATTATTTTTTATTGCAAGACACATTATATGCCGGCCGTGTTGCCCGGCAGTGGACAATCCACAACGCCGGCCCTTAGCGAGCACCAACGCAGTGCCGTGGGAGCTTGTGCCGCTGCGTAAGGGCAGAGCGGCAGCGCTCCCCGCAGGGCAGACGGCCGGGTGGGACGCATGAAAGTTGTTCGCGGGCAGCGATAAACAGGTATTTTTTCACGGAGCGTGACGTATGAACAATGACTGAAAAAATTTTAACTTTGAGTATCGCTTCACTGATCGGCGGCTTGTTTTTTTATCTCAGGCTTCCCATTCCTTTTATGTTGGGTGGGATTATCGCTGCAGCGGGAGTGAAATTTTTTCTATGGCCGGAAATTCATTGGCCTGCGCGTTGGAGGAATTTGGGACTGCTCGTAGCCGGATATGGCATCGGACGAAATTTCACTGATGAAACATTGGTTAATCTATCACAGCAGATGGCCGGTGTCTTCAGCGCGACGTTGATTGCCGTGGGTTTATCTTTGTTTGTTGCCTGGCTTACCTATAAGCATACATTTGCCAATCTGTTAAGCTGTATTATGGGTATGCTGCCCGGCGGGCTGAATCAGATGATGCTGATGGCGGAAGAAGATCCGCGGGTGGATGCTAATGTGGTGGTGATGGAGCAGACGACCCGCCTTTTTGGTGTCGTGATCAGCGTGCCGTTTTTAGTGATTCACTTTTTAGGCGCTTCCGTAGTACCGCCGGATTTTCTGGGGTTGGCGGCGGGTGATTCGGGTCTGACCTGGCTCTATCTTTTTCCTGTGGCAGGCGCTGGAGGTTGGCTGGCGGTCAAAATGAAGGTGCCGACACCGATGTTGATCGGGCCCATTTTAGCTACTGCTGTTTTTTCCGTGCTGTATGGGGGCGCTTTGCAAAAAGTTCCTTCGCTGTTAATGGATCTGGCACAACTCAATATCGGCCTTTTTATGGGCTGTATGCTGGATAAAAAACGCTTATTTCAGACTCACACCCTGTTCCCTTATGCACTTGCGGGAACTGCGTTGATGGTGGCGGCCAGTACTGTTGTGGCACAGTGCCTGTCCGCCTGGTATCATTTCGATATGGTGACCGCATTTTTGGCCATGGCTCCGGGGGGCATTGCAGAAATGTGCCTCGCAGGTATTAGTATGGGGGCGGATGTATCTACCATAGTGACCTACCAGATTGTGCGTGTTCTGGTCATGAACCTGACGGTGCCGTTTTTTATCCATCATTATTTTGATGATAGTTATGTGGGGTAAATGCGACAGATCAGGCGCTTAAGAAAATAAAATTCAGGCTGGACGCCGATAGACGGTACGCCATAAATAGTTAAGTATGATGCATTGCGAAATAAATCATGTGAAGGCTGTGCAAAAAATTAATTTAAAACGGTATCTGATAAAATATCAGATACCGTTTTTCTATGATGTATAGCCAAAGTATCGGTGCTGTCACTTCTTTTGAGCATATATTGATAAAAAGCCCGGATTTAAGCAGTTCCGAATCCTTCGTTTTTCCGCGATAGTTCAATTATGCGTTACTAAAACTGATATTTTCGTAATATATTCATTCTCTTTTGTGGTTGACCAATAGTTGCGCAAAGGCTCAATGTAAAGATCGCTGGCAGGGATGAAATCATTGTCTTTAATGAATTTCACCAGCTCCGCTATTAACTCTTTATATTCGGTATGATAACCGAAAGGAGAGATGACAGAGGCATAAACTCCGGCAGATCGCACTCTGATATTCCGATAGCCTTCAGGAGAAACGACTCTGGTAAAGATATGAGAAATGTCTTGCAGCGTCCCGTTCAAAAATTTGTTTTGCGGCACGATGTATCCCATTAGATACTCATTAAGGATTTCTGCCAAATTAAATTGATAATTATGCCGGGCAATCAATTGCAAATTCTTTTTCAGAGAGGGAGATTGAGGAAACGGATGGGCTACCAGATATTCCACATTTTTTTGTTCTAAAGAAAAACACTTTTTATGAATATTGCTGTTGGAGCGAAGACGTTCTATTTTAGCCTGAAGGCTTTGGATGTTTCGTTCCAGGATAGCAATACGATATCTGTAATCGCTTTGCAGGTCAGTATAAATTTGTTGCAGGTTCTCTGTATTGCGTTCTGTCATGTAAACAGCAATTTTTTTTAGCGGTACACCAAGCTTGTGAAGATTGCAGATGATGTCAAAGTCAAAATACTGCTGCATCGAGTAATAGCGATAGCCGTTACTGTCGATCTGCGCCGGTTTAAAGATATGCTTCCGTTCATAATACATTAACGTTTGTTTGGAAATGCCGAAGAGCTTGGCAAATTCTCCAATAGTAAAAAAGTCTTCTCTGTTCAATTCGCCCATGTTGATCCTCCTGAAAGGGAATTTTTATGATAAAATGTGAAATTTACTTGACTCTACTATAGGTATATAGATTATTTTCGAACTAATGATATTTTATATTATTAAAAATAAAAATACAAATGAAAGCGAATATTAACTGTTGCCAAAGTTATATTGTCTGTGTGATGCATAAGCTTGAGAAAGATTGTTATAAGCTGGATGGCATTGTCGTCACGGCATCACGGATACTGACAGAGGAATTTAGCGCGAATGCCAATATCAATATTATTGACAGAGAAATGATAAAAGCCAATCATTTTAAAGATTTAACCGATTTATTAAAAATCGTACCCGGAGTTACAATACGAAGGTATGGCATTGGTTCCGGATACGAGCAAGCTGAAGAAATATTTATTAATGGGTCGAAGAATATCGTAGTATTGATAGATGGTACCAGAGCTAACATGAATGGCAGCGAATTTGCTGTTTTTGATTTTGGTGCTTTAAAAAATCTGGATAATATTGAAAGAATCGAAATTCTTAAGAGTTCGGCTTCAACCTTATATGGATCTGACGCTAAAGGGGGTGTTATTAATATTATCACCAGAAAAGCGGAAGGAAATCCTAAGACTACATTAGCTGTTCAGAAGGGAAGTTATAAATCAGAGCAATACCGTTTGAGCAGTTCGGGAAAATACGGCAAGTTTGGGTATAGTATCAGCGCACAAAAAGATAAGGCTGCAAGTTATAAAGACGCTCGTAATTTTAGAGTTCCATCACATATGGATTCCACGAGTTTAAATTTAAAAATAGATAATGAATTTGATGAAAAATCTAATTTATCATTGGCTTTTGATAAGTATACTGCAGATTATATGTATACGGGTGTGAGTACTTTAGCAGGTATCAGTAAGAGACACGATGGCAACGCCGAATTCTAATCGAAAAATGACAAATACTTCATATTATTTACAAGACGTATGGAATGTTACGAAAGCGTTTAATTTAACCGGAGGCATTCGCTATACTCGTCACTCTAAAGCAGGGAACAATACTTCTTTAAGTGCGACTGCAGGATATAATATTAATGATAAGACGAATATATATGCCAGTGCAAAGGAATATTTTATAGTACCTAATTAATACTATTGATTTTGGGAGCGGACAATATGGGGTTGGCGATGGAAAAAGAAATTTTATTGACTGCCGGAAATAAAGATATTGTTTACAGAATTAATGATACTGTAGTTGTGGAGTTTGCGGGTAAGAGAAACGTTCTAAGCAGTTCTTTGTTCAATGGTGGTTGGCGTGATGATTTGCAGGCCGTCTTAAATCACCATCCTGCACAAGAGCAGGAGGCAATGATTGTTGAAGGATATTTTGCCAATATGACAAGATTATGCAGGAAGTTAGGTTATGATGCGGGGAAAGTCAGTACTATGGGAACCGGAGTGCCGATGCGAAATGTGAGCATAAAGCAGGCTGTATACAAAAATTTGACAGTTACGGCTATCGTTACGGCGGGGGCGGAAGGAAATCCGGGACGTGTGGGCGACAAAGCAGTTTATACAGCGATGATCACAGAGAAATTACCAAACCCCGGCACCATTAATATAATGATCCATTTCAATTGCTCTATGCCGCCGGGAGTTTTAGCACGTTCTCTTGTAACGGCAACAGAAGCCAAGACCGCCGCATTGCAGGAATTTATCTTAGGCAGTCGCTATTCGCACGGACTTGCAACAGGTACCGGAACTGATCAAATTCTTGCCGTCTGCGATCCAAATGCCAAGCTTACTATAACAGACTGTGGGAAACATACAAAGCCGGGTGAACTCTTGGGGAGCGTTGTAAAAGAGGCGGTTAAGGAGGCCTTGTATAAACAAAATGGTTTTGATGGCAAAAAAATGCATGATGTTTTCAGGCGTATGGATCGTTTTGGTATAAACAGAAAAAAACTTATAAAAGATTACTATTCTAATTATCAAAGACATATGGATGAAAAAAAATTTACTATTTGTATAGACCGGCTTAATGAAGATTCGCAAATTGTTGCTTTGACAAGCCTGTATGCACATTTATTTGATCAGAAGGAGTGGGGACTCTTAACTGAGGAAGAAATAAATGCCACAGGTGGTTTTTTATTAAAAAGAATGGCAGGCGAATTACGAGTTGTTCAACTGTCACCTGACACGGGTATAATGCCTTTTATAAGGAATTGGGAGCAGGTTTATTTAAGGTTACTTGATAGAGAGATTGAAAAATTAGGATACTGAGAAATATTGAGAAGCAAGAATTTGTGAAATTTACTTGACTCTACTACAGGTATATACCCTATTGTTAAGTTAATAATATTAAATATCATTAAAAATATAAATACAAATGATATAAAATATTAAACATTATTAAAAATGTGTTTTTTGCGCGGTGCATGCGTCCATGAAAGATTGGGTGTGAATCAGCATAAAATAAATTTAATCAGGATAGGAAAGCGAGGAATTATATTATGAAAAAAGCAGTATCCCGTGGTTTACTGATGGCAGCTGTTATTTGCGGGTCTATGGGAATGGTGTGGGAGGCGTACGCAGCGGATGAAAAATTGTCATCATACAATCTGGAACAGATTGTGGTTACAGCCACAAGAACAGAAAAACAGATATTGGAAGTTCCTGCTAATACTATCGTTATCTCGGCCAAAGAGATAAAAGAAGGGGACTATGCCACGGTGTTTGAAGCAGTGCGTAATCTGGCCCAGGCGAATGCATCTCAATATGACGAGGATGGTGGAGACTGGTCTTCCTCCGGTATGTCATCCCGTATTAAATTAAGAGGCATGGACAGCGGTACATTGATTTTAGTAAATGGGGCTCCCAGTAATTTTATGAATTTTGGAACTTTGAACAGTATTCCTATGGATCAAATCGAAAAAATCGAGATTGTTAAAGGCTCCGGCTCAGTGCTTTATGGTCCACAGGCAATGGGCGGCGTGATTAATATTATTACAAAAGAACCAGGAAAGAATCAGAAGACCGGCGGGAACATTTTTGGAACCATAGGAAATCGTTTTAAAGAGGCCGGGGTAAACGTAGAAAGTAAGATTATAAATATCGGCGCCAGAAAATCATTTACTAAAGACAGATTTGGCGTACAGAGACTTGGAAATACCGGCAGTGGAACATCTATTAATATAAAAGATAAAAAGAAAAATCAGTTGTATCTTAATGCCCAGTTAGCTAAAAACCTGACATTTAATTATGGTAGAACTGAAAACGAAAGTTCCTATGAAGTGAAAAACTGTACGCATTATGTGATTGATAAACATTATGAATCACATGGAAAACATACTTTTGATAATTATGGCCTGTTTTACAATAATCCGGAAAGTAAGCTGATGGTTTCTGTCGGCTATAATAAAATGGACTATGATACAGTATATAATAAAAATTTACCATTCAAATATTTTGACAATCATTTTTATGGAGACAATACAGAAGTTAATATTCAAAAAACATTTGATTTACGGAATGATAAAGATTCTTTGACCATAGGGGCTAACTATAATAAAGAAAAAATGAATTTTGTTTATAATGGAAACCCCGGTGGAAACAGTAGGAAAAGCTATTCTCTGTATCAGTCTTATGATCATAAAGTAACTGATAAATTTAACCTTATTCTGGGATTACGGGAATATTGGGTTGCCAAGTCTAATTATCAAGACCGTGACTTCCAAGTATTGCCCCAAATACAAGGGAATTATAGAATCAACAAAAATTCTTCGTATTATTTCAACTCCGGAAAATCTTTTGAAAACCCTCAAATTAGCGCCGGCTTTAACTATTTTGGTATGACATTGTTCGAACCAAATCCGGATTTAAAACCTCAATCAAGCTGGTCACATGAAATCGGTTATAAATATGATGACGAGGATAAAACGTTCACCGCAGATATCTTCTATATGAATGTAAAAGATAAGTTTGCTTCAGGCAAAGCTGCTTCCGGAGCAAGTATTACAATTAATAAAGACAAGTGGAGGAACATGGGCCTGGAAGTAAACTATAAACAAAAAATAAACCGAAATCTAAGTGCAAATATAGGTTTTACCTTACAAAATCCGGAAAGCCAGTTAAAGGGACAGGATTGGCAGCAGGATGAAGCGAAATTTATTCTCAATCTGGGATCTCAGTATAATAAGGGCAAGTTTTCCGCAGATGCCCGCATCTTCTCTTATTTGGGACGTCAAAATGCGTATTACAAATATGATGGAAGCAGGGCTAACAACAATGCAGACCATAAAATAGGGAACAGTTGTGATTTTACATTGTCTCTTGCTTACAGGCCAACTGATATGGATACGATCAAGGTCACGGGAAGAAATCTTTTTGACAGAGATGACGCTTTTAATAACTATGAGTATCGTTCAACACCGATTCATTATACGATAACATACGAGAGAAAATTCTAATATATATTTTTTACAACGGCGATTCATTTTGTATCGCCGTTCTTTTTATTTATTTGACACTACTATAGGTATATACTTTACAATACAGTTAATAAGATGAAATTCAAATTAAAACAGAATTGCTAATTATGCAACGTGCGCATTTGCAACATGGCTATTTGAAAGCAGAATATCCGTGTAGGGCTGCCAAAGTAACGACAAGGCAACGGAGAGCTTGTACCTATACCTATACCTATACCTATACCTATATCTATACTTATACTTATAAATGATTTGCAAAATTTAAGAGAGGATTAGCGATTTATGGACAGAAATGGTGGCGGACAATGAAAATTGCATGGCTTCATTTTGATTTATGCGGCGGCCCGCAAATTGCAAATACAGAAAAGATATTGCAAGGGATGCGCCAGGCGGCGGCAGCGGGAGCTGAATGGATCCTGACGCCGGAAATGGCATTGCAGGGATATCACATGGTAAAAAATGGAACTCCTTATATGCTGGCTTCTCAAAGCAACGGGATTTATGAACCGTTTTTACAATGTGCGGCGCAGCACAAGCTTCGCTTGTTTTTAGGCTGTGGAGAAAAGGAAGAGGAGGCAGAGCCCGGTAATAGTCTGGTAGTGATCGATCCGCAGGGCGAGCTCGTTGCCAAACACAGTAAGGTCAAAGTTGTAAAGTGGGTGACCGAAAACTGGGCGGCGCCGGGAAACGATTTTTCTGTTCATGTTTTTGATGCTGTCAAGACAGGGCTTTTGGTATGTGCAGACGCCTGGTTTGGGGAGCATGCGGAAGTTTTAAAAGAAAAAGGCGCTGAGGTCATTGTAGTGGCTGCCGCTTGGCCACACGGTGATCATGGCGGACCTCCGAGAGACGCCTGGAAACGCTGTTCTCGTTGTGCCGGAGGAATTCCGGTCCTGATCAGTAATCAAACGGGGAATCGGGGGATGGATTGCAGGGAAGCGGAAAGTGCAGTGGCTCAGGCGGGAGAAATTTTATTGGCTTATCACGGGGCGGAAGCCATCTTGCTGGCGGATTATGAACCAAAGAAAAAAACGATCCTATCTCACGAGTTTACGGTTCTTCCGTTTCAGGCATGAGGCATATTCTGGGATAGGGAAAAGCTAATCTCTGCTAATTTAATCGTCTGATTTTATATTTGCGTGTATGGCTACATTATAATGAAACAGCAAAGTAAAAAGAGAAGGGAAGCGAAGATGAAAAACTTTAGTATACTCAGTAAACATAGAAAGCTTGCAGTTTTTATGGCGGCGCTTTGGTTACTGGCGGCCATGTTGACCGGCTGCGGCAATTTGTCCGGCAACAAGACCGCGCCGCCGGATGCGACACGCATGGTGACGGATGCCAAGGGAAATCCGGTGCGGCTCCCCTTGAAACCCAAGAGAATCGTTTCTCTGATGCTGGATACGGATGAACTGATCATGGATCTGGTAACGCCTGACAGAATCGCCGGTTTAAGCCACCTTTCGGATGATCCCGGGATTTCTCATATTACGGATCGCAGCGGTCAAATCAAGAATAAACTGAAAGGCAACAATGCAGAGCAGATACTGGCACTTAAGCCGGACCTGGTTTTAATCGCGGACTGGTGGTCTCCGGCAGTCCTGCAGACATTACGAGATATGGGAATCGCTGTGTATGTGTTTAAAACGCCTTACCGGGTAAATGATGTTAAAGAAACGGTAAAAGAAGTGGCTGAAGCCGTAGGAGAGAAAGAAAAAGGCGAAGCAATCAATCAGGCTTATGAGAAAAAAATCAAAGCGGTGCAGGCAAGATTGGCAAAGTTTACTGCCGGGCCGGCCAGAAAAGTAATCACGATTGCCGGTATGGGGGCCTTTGGGATTAAAGGTTCTTTATACGATGACATGTGTAATTATGTGCATATCAATAACTGTCAGCGGGACTTGAAAATAGATAAAAATGCCATGTTGCCCAAGGAACTCATTGTGCAAGCCGATCCGGATATCATTCTGATCCCTTCCTGGGATGCCCCCGGGATGCAGAAGAAACAAAGTATTGAAGAATTGTTGCAGGATCCCTGCTTGAAAACGGTAACCGCAGTAAAAGAAAACCGGATTCGACAGGTGTCCGGCAGATGCCTGTATGCTATCAACCACAATGCGGCGGAAAGTATGGAATTATTGGCAAAAGCCGTGTATCCGGAAGCCTTTAAATAAACTTCGGGCAGTGCGTTCTTGCACCGATAAAGCCGGTCATTTTGCTTGTCAGGACATAATTTATCATAAATAAAGTACTTTTTGCCTAAGGCGTTAGATGACCTAAGCATTCATGTATTGCATTTTCGGAGCAAAATTATAAATAAAGCGTAAGGAGAGGAAAAATGGAGAAACTTTTATTTATTACCAATATGGAACCGAATAAAACCGGGATGTTGAAGGCTGTGGAGGAATTATACCGGGAGCAGCGTTTACCGGAAGGTTTGTTTTTTATAGAACAGATCAACGACAGCGAGGTCTATGGGAAAACATGGGAAAAATTGCTCTCCGAAGCGGATTTTGTACTTTTTACCTGGATGGGGACCGGGTTAGGGAGCGACATTCTGAAAAAATGCTCTGTCTTTATGCAGAAACACAAGATCAGACATCGTTTCCACGTAATGGATGCGGGGAAAGATGTGCTGAACTATGGCGTGAGTGAAGAAGAAGTCGATATGATCAGGCAGTATTTTGCCTGCGGCGGTTTAAAAAATTACAAGAATCTCTGTTTGTGGCTGGCCCACAAGTTTTGTGGTCTGGATTGTCAGTTTGCCGACCCGGTTGCCTTACCCTGGGCCGGTATTTATCATCCTGAAATTGACAAAGAAATTGGCTTAGAGGAGTATCTGAAAAATTATTGTCGGCCGGACAGACCTACGGTGGGCTATATTTTTTCTAGGGAGGATTGGCTGTGGAATAAGCTGGACTGTCAGGCGGAAATTGTGCGGGCGGTAGAAAAACAGGGGTGTAATGCCATCGCCATTTTTACCACAACGATGAAAAATGAGGCGCTGGGCGCTTATGGGCTGGCGGAAAATCTGCAACGATTTTTCTGCCGGGAAGGTAAGACAATCATTGATGTATTGATCAATCCCTTTGTGTTCTCTCTTACAGTCACCGGATTTTTACAGCTGCAGGATATTCAGAAGCTGGGCGTGCCGGTATTACAGGTCTATAACGTCTATATGAATTATCAATGGTGGGAAAAGAATATGGTGGGGCTGACGGCAAATGAAGTGTCCTATGCTGTAGCCATGCCTGAATTTGATGGCGTTTTGCATTCAGTCCCTGTTTCTACCAATGAAGAAAACGAAGATGGGACTCATTATAAAAAACCGTTGTCTGCCCGTATCGATATGCTGGCAAGAAAAGCAAAAAAATGGGGATTGCTGCGGCATAAGGCTAACAAAGATAAAAAAGTGGCCATCGTATTTCATAATTTCCCGCCGGACAACGGCCATATCGGTAGCGCTGCCAGCTTGGATTCCATTGAAAGTATTCGCCTGCTGCTCAGGACGCTTTCGGATTTAGGTTATCAGGTCGATACATTGCCGGAGGATACGAAAGAATTCATGGCCGATATGACGGCTCATGCTACAAATGACCGTCGTTATATTTCAGAAAAACTACTGGAACAGGCTTATGGCAGGATCTCCAAGGAGCAATATCAGGCTTATTATCGGCAGCTGCCGGAGAAAAATCAGGAGCAGCTGGAGAAGAACTGGGGCGAAGCGCCGGGGGAAGTGTTCCGCTACAAAGACGACCTGATCGTGCCCGGTACTTTAAACGGCAATATCTTTTTAACAGTGCAGCCCCCACGTGGTTTTGGCGATGATCCGGGTAAAATCTATCATTCGCCGGATTGTTCTCCCACCTACCATTACATGGGATTTTATCACTGGCTTAAAGAGATATGGAAAGCGGATGTCATGATCCATGTGGGCACCCATGGCAGTCTGGAATGGCTTCCTGGTAAGGGCAACGCCATGGCGGACAGCTGTTATCCGGATATTGCGACCAATGATATCCCGAACATCTATCCGTATTGGATCACCTGCGTGGGGGAAGGGATTCAGGCGAAACGCCGAAGCGCGGCCTGCCTGATCAGTTATCTGACCGCGCCCATGAGCATATCCGGCACGTATGACGAATTGTCAGAACTGGAAAATGCCCTGGAAGAGTATTGCCATTTCAAAAATAATGATGAAAACGCCCAGGGGAACCTGGACACCATCAAGGATATGGTCCGGGACAAAGTGAAGGAATGCAATCTGGAAGAAGAAATTCCGGAAGAAAGCGCGGCTGATTTTGATGACTATGTGGGAAAACTGCACGTTTTTATTACCGATCTGAAAAATATGCAGATCTCGACCGGTCTTCATGTTCTGGGAATTCCGCCGGCAGGAGAGGAACTGGTGGAATATATGCTGGCGCTGACCAAGCTGGATAACGGGAAAGTGCCCTCCCTGTTCAAGGCTCTGGCCAATATGCATGGCTATGACTTTTATGAATTGCTGGAAAACAGTGAAAAAATGCTCCCCGATGGCAGCAAAACCTACGGTATGCTGTTAGATCAGATTCGTTCGGAAGCAACAGACCTGATCCATGCCTTGCAGGTTGAAGAGTTTGATCCGGCTGCTGCCGATACGATTTTTCAAATTCCCTGGACGGCGAATTTAGAAGGAGAAGTACGGGAAAAAGTAAAACAGGCGGTGCAATATGTCTGTACGGACATAGCGCCTCATTTATTGCAAACGACTCTGGAAGTGGAAAATACGGTAAATGCTTTAAATGGGCAATATGTAGACCCCTGTCCTTCCGGAGCGCCTACCAGCGGCGGCGCGGATCTGCTGCCGACAGGCCGTAATTTTTATAGTGTGGATCCCCGGACGCTACCTACAAAAGCTGCCTGGCGCATCGGGCAGGAGATGGCGGAAAACGTGATTCGCCAATTTATTGAAGAAGAAGGCCGGTATCCGGAAAGTGTGGGTATTATTTTATGGGCTACCAGTAATTTACGCAATCACGGTACCTGTGTGGCAGAATTTCTGGCGTTGATGGGATTGCGTCCGGTCTGGCAGGAAGGGATCAGTCAACGAGTCATCGGGTTGGAAGTGATCCCCTTAAATGAATTGAAACGACCGCGGGTGGATGTGACAGGGCGTATCAGTGGCTTGTTCCGGGACAGTATGCCGGCTTCGGTGACTTGGCTGGATGATGCCGTAAAAATAGTGGTCGATCTGGATGAACCGCTGGATCAGAATTTTGTTAAGAAACATGTACTGGAAGAAAAAGAGGAACTGGAAGCAGAAGGTATGGATCCTGTAAAAGCGCTGCGGATGGCGTCTCTGCGTATATTCGGCGACCCTCCCGGGGCGCACGGATCAGGTGTTAATGCTGTTCTGGAAGCGAAAAACTGGGAGAATGTGGATGATCTTGCGGCAGTTTATACCCGTTGGGGCGGGCATGCTTACGGAGAGGATATGGAGGGAGCGTATCTGCCGGAACGCTTTAAGAAGCGGATGTCCCAAATTGATATTACGGTACAGAACATTGACCATCGGGAGTCCTCCATGTTGAGCAGTGATGACTATAACAGCTATCGGGGCGGTATGGTGGCGGCGGTACGAAGCTACAAGGGGAGTATGCCCCGCAATTACGTCAATGATAGTTCCGATAAGAGCAAACTGCAGCTGCGCACCCTGGAAGAGGAGTTAAAACGATGGTTCCGAGGCGAGGCCATGAATCCCAAATATATTGAGGGAATGATGAAACACGGCTATAAGGGGGCCGGCGATCTGGCCACCTATGTGGCTGTAAGCTTTCAGTGGGATGCGACCAGTGAAATCATGGAAGACTGGATGTATGAAAAATACGCCCGCAAATATGCGCTGGATCCTAAAATGCAGGAATGGTTTAGGGATGTGAATCCCTGGGCGCTCCAGCATATTGCCGAGGTTTTGTTGGAAGCGGAGCAGCGGGGGATGTGGAAGGCAGGAGAAGAAACCAAGGCCGAACTGAAAGCGCTGTTCCTGGGCATTGAGGGAGACTTGGAATCGCAAGCAGATGAGGCATAATATAGTTGTGCTGCCCGACGGGAACAATGCAGGATTTATTGCGTAGTAAGTTGCGCAGAGGTTATCCCGAACTTGAATTATTTTTAAGTTTAGGGTATCATTTTTTTGTAAAGAGAGAGGTTGTTTTGTTGTTTTAAACCTCAGGAAGGCGGGAATCACCATGATTAAATTTGCGCATAATAATTTTAATGTCCTTAATTTAGAATCTAGTCTGAAATTTTACAAAGAAGCGCTGGGGTTGCAAGAAGTGCGCCGGGTAGAAAAGCTGGACTTTACCCTTGTGTATTTAGGGGACAGGGGAGAAACGCCCCATCAGTTGGAACTGACCTGGCTGAAAGACAGAAAAAAAGCCTATAACCTGGGGGAAAATGAATTCCATCTGGCATTTGTGACCGATGAATATGAGGCCTTTCATGCCAAACATAAAGCGATGGGCTGCATCTGTTATGAAAATCCGGCCATGGGAATCTATTTTATCAGCGATCCGGACGGGTACTGGCTGGAAATCCTGCCGGTGCGGTAACGGATTTTTGTCAGTAAAATCTGATTCGGATGTGATACAGACAGACCATTTAAAGACTGCAGAAATGCACTATATACAAGGCGTAACATAGAGAAAAACTGACAAAACAAAACGAACTATAACGAAACTATGCCATTATCAAACAAAAATGTAAGAAAATCTATTGTGTGGTAAATCTTCGCAAAGGATATTCTGAAATCGAATTATTTTTATTTGGAAATATATAACAAAAAAGATTGATAAATCTTGACAAGTAAGTTAAATAGTGTAATAATATGATACGGTTAGCATATGCTAACCGTATCATATTATTACACT
>OCHG01000190.1_pt1 | contig 67823 bp, 52 predicted proteins | sample 1538801 | NCBI WGS metagenome assembly OCHG01 (sample SAMN04571727, study PRJEB22368) | human gut metagenome | biome: human gut; material: stool | host: Homo sapiens | place: Luxembourg | collected 2012-09-20 | reverse complement strand
TAGATTATTGCCGGTAGGAAACCGCACTGCAGAGAAGATCCGCAGTGCGGTTTTTCGTGTACGTCAGTTTTTATATGCGTAAGAACAAGTTACACGGAGACAGTTATGTTTCTGTTACTAAGCTAAACTCCGCACTGCTTTATCACAATGCGGAGTTTTTGTTTGTGGTTTTATGCGATTGACAGGCGTAACGATGGTACTCTTTGTCTACTTGCGTTTGTGTTACCATGTCTTTTGCTATTTAACCGAGTTATTTTCTTATTCAGGGTCAATGATGAAGGAGAGGGAGGAGAAGTATTTAGGCGTGGTATGCTCGTCTTCTTTATCTCCGGCTACTTCTACACCGACCACATTCAGCCCGTTGGCGCTGACCGTGAGCGTGGCATAGCCATTGGCATCTGTAGTAGATTCATTGGTCAGATCGTTAATGACATCTTTGATCAGAGGCGCATTAGCATAGGGCTTTCCGTTTTTAAATACTCGGATCTGGTAAGTATCGCCTTTTTGAAGTGTAAGAGGATTTACGCTGGGAACGATCTGAATGGGAACATTATAAATGTAGCCGGGCTTTACTTCAGGATTCCAGTAGTTGATATTCCATTTAATTGCATGGGTTGTTTTTACTGCATCAGGTACTTTTGCAAATGGCGCCTGGTGCATTTTTCCTGTTTTATCTTTGGTAAAAAATCCATAATCGAAGAATGTGACCGTAATGCCTAAATCTTCTTTGGGAACAATGGCGATGTGGTCTTTGCAATTCATCGTAGTCACTTTTGTGGGTTTAAAGTGCGTATCATAGGCTTCCACTGCAGTTACGCAGGTCGGATTATAGGCGTTATCTCCGGGACCTTCGCCTAGTACCAGGGCTTTCTGATCCAGTCTATTGGCGATAAATATACCATGTGCGGATGCCGTTGCGCCAATGCAGGATACTGCGATTGCTCCTGCGATTAAAGATAGTAAAAATTTCTTATTCATAAATTGCCTCCTTTAAAATAGATTACTAATACATAAATAATTATAGCATAATCTTAAATAAATGCAAATCGGGAACTATTGGAAATGAAAGCAAAGTTGTAGTATAATCAAATGTGTATATTTTGTTTTAAAAGTCCTTGTTTTAGGGTTCTGAAAAGATGCTTGATTTTCTGAATTCAGCGGTTGAGGATCAATTTTTTTAATAAAAAGGTGATGTGGATGAAGATTGTTGTTGTAGGCGCAGGTAAGATGGGCTATAGCATTGCTCAGCTTTTGGCAGACGGCTCTTATGACGTGGTTGTGATTGAACAGGATGATGAAAGACGTCAGGTGATCAAGGATTCTTTGGACGTGCTGACGATCCAGGGAAATGGCTGCAGTCCGGACATATTGGGCATGCCGGAAGTCCGGGACGCGGATGTTTTTATTGCTGTAACGGACAGCGATGAAGTAAATATGGTGGCCTGCCGAATGGCGAAAGAATTTGGCGCGCATCATACGGTAGCGCGTATTCGTAATGAAGATTATACGAATACAGATCCGCAGCTATTGAATCGTACGCAGGATGTGGACCTGAACCTGAATCCGGAACGTATTACCGCAAGTGAGATCAGTCATATCTTAATGACGCCGGCCGCTTTGAACGTAGATGATTTTGCTGACGGCAAGGTACGCATGTTTGGCGCTCGTTTACCGGAAGACTTCCCTTTTTTAAGGGTTTCTTTAAAGAATGTGCGATTGCCGGGCGGCATTTTGATTGCGATGATCTTTCGCAAGCATCGCATGATTATTCCCCATGGCGAAGATGTTCTGGAACCGGGAGACAACGTATATTTTGTCGGCAGCTTGGAAGTCATTAAAAAATTTGAAGAAAATTTTGAAGCCCGTTATGAAAAGTTGGAGCGGGTCTTGGTGATCGGCGCGGGCCGTGCCGGGCGTTTGTTGGCTCAAATGTTGGAAAAAAAGGGCGTTTTTGTGAAGGTCATCGATAAAGACCGGGAGCGTTGCCGTGTATTATCTGAAAAGCTAAACAACGGCCTGGTTCTTTGCGGCGATGGTACGGACATTGATTTGCTTACGGAAGAAGGCATCAGCGAAGCAGACTGTCTGGTGTGCCTGACGGATGATGATAAGCTGAATCTTTTGCTGGCTTTATTAGGAAAACATTTGGGCGCTAAAAAGACGATCGTAAGAGTGGCCCGCAGCGAATACGTGGACCTGATGGCCAAGGTAGGCGTAGACATCGCGTTGTCTGCCCGTTTGTTAAGCGCTGCCGAAGTGATCCGCTTTGTTCGTCAGGGCGGCGTTGTGTCGGTCGCTTTGCTGGAAGGGGCAAAGGCAGAGGCGTTGGAGCTGAAAGTACAGGCTGGCTGCAAGGTGGAAGGGAAGACTTTGATCAAGGCGGGATTGCCGCGCGAATGTCTGGTTTGCGGTATCGTACATCAGGGCAAAGCCTCGGTTCCTAACGGCAGCAGTGTGTTGTCCGCGGATGACCGGGTCATCATTTTTACAAAGAGCGAAGTGGTTCAGAATGTGATTGACATGTTTGCCAACCTGTAAGGCTCTGTAATGGCAGACGTTGTGTTGCAATAACCGTTTTGCTGAACTGTAAGTATAGTTGAGAGAAAGAAATTTCATTTATGGAACAAATGTTGGTTTTGCGAATGCTGGGCTATGTGTCTCTGGTGATGACAGCGGCTATGCTGCCATCGCTGGGGTATGCGCTGCTGTATAATCGGGAAATGTTGTTTCCTTTTTTGGGAACGGCTTTGATCGGGTTGTCCTTTGGCGTTTATGCCTTGCAAAAAACAGTTTCACAACGCAGATTGAGGCTTTCCATTCGCGGAGGCGCTATTTTTTTGGGAGCAGCCTGGCTTTATACGAGTCTTTTGGGAGCACTTCCTTATTATGCGTCCGGTGACTTTCCGCTCTTCAAAGCCTTGTTTGAGAGCGCTTCCGCATTGACTACTACAGGGGTAAGCTCTGTGTTGGAGGGAGAACCTTATCCTGAGAGCCTTTTGCTTTGGCACCAGATTAATCAATGGCTGGGTGGTATCGGAGCCATTATTATCTTTGCGGTTATCATGCCGCAATTGGGCTCCAGCGCTGCCAATTTATTCTCAGCAGAAGTGCAGGGAAATTCGGCCGAAAAAACGATGCCGCATGTGCGGGAAGCTGTGCGGGTCATGGTGCTGCTGTATGTGGGCATGACGGTTTTGGAGACATTTATTCTTCTGTTATTGGGGCAGCCTCTGGATATGGCGCTGAAACTGGCTGCGACGACCATTTCTACCAGCGGTTATCTGCATCATCGCACGTATTTGATGGAATGTAATAATTCTGTTTTGGAAGTGGCGCTGGTTCTGTTTATGGTGATAGGAAGCTGTAACTTCATTTTATATTATCGCTTTTTACAAAAACGCTTCGATGTGTTTAAACGGGATACAGAACGAAACTGGTATTTGGGTTTATTATTTGCCATGACTTTGTTGGTTGCCTGGGATCTTTGGAATAACAGTATCTACAGTTTTGGTCAATCCCTGCGGCACAGCTTATTTCAGGTGACCGCAATCATGAGTACTGCCGGGTTGGCGACGCAAGACTTCAGCGAATGGCCGGCTTTTAGCCGTATTCTTTTGTTCTATGGGGCGATCATCGGGGGATGTTCCGCTTCTACAGCCGGCGGTGTGAAGGTTTCCCGTCTGGTAGTTTTGCTGAAAGTCTGTGGGCAGGAGATACTCAGGACGCTGCATCCACGAATGGTCAGTGTAATCATGATGAGTGGGCGCCCGGTTCCGTCGCAGGCGATCATTGGTGTGGGACGCTATTTCTTTTTGTATTTTATCGTGTTTATCGTATTATCCATGCTTTATTCTCTGACAGGAGAAGATATGCTGGAATCCATGGCCACGGTTGTTGTTTTCTTAAGTAATGTGGGTTCAGCGTACGGGATTATGGGCGAAGGGACGAGTTTTGCGGCGCTGAACTGGTTCGGCTACTTGATTTTATATATTACCATGATTATGGGACGTATAGAGTTATTTGCGTTGGTCATGTTTTTGCATCCTGATTTTTGGTCGAAAAAACGAAGCTGGTAAGAGGTGTAGTTTTGGATATTCGGATCGTGGCTTATTTAATGAGCCGTCTGGTTTTTTTCCTGGGAGTGCTGTATGTTATCCCCTGGGTAATTTCCATGTACTGTGAAGACCGATGCACCGATATATTTTTGACTTGCGTATGCGGCTGTAATTTCGTCGCATATCTTTTGCGTCATTATGGTCGGTTTGATAAATTTACACAAACGATTTCCAACCGGGAAGGGATGGCGACGGCGGCTTTTTCCTGGGTACTCTGTGCTTCTCTTGCGGGGATGCCGTATTGGATGTCCGGGATGCTGGATCTTTCCTCTTCTTTTTTTGAAGGGATGTCGGCGATGACGACGACCGGCGCTACGGCGATTGACAGTTTGCAGGTATTGCCGCGGAGCATTCTCTTCTGGCGTGGTCTGACACACTGGCTGGGAGGCCTGGGAATTATCGTTATTTTTATCTCCCTTTTACCGCGTATGGCGGACGGTGCCGTTCATCTGTTTTATGCGGAAACTACGGGCTTCAGTGAAGACAAATTGTTGCCCCGTTTGAAAAGCACGGCTCAGATCCTGTTTTTCATTTATGTCAGTCTGACTGCGACAGAATCTATTTTGCTGTATCTTTGCGGCATGGATGCGTTTGATGCGATCAATCACGCTATGGCTACGATTGCTACGGCGGGATTTTCCACCCATGACAGTTCGTTATCTTATTTTGACAGTCCCCTGATTGAACTGGTGATGTTTGTTTTTATGATTTTAGCGGCAGCAAATTATACATTATACTATCGCATGTATTATAAGGGCTGGCGGTCTTTGTGGCAGGATGAAGAGTTTCGTTCTTTTTTACTGTTGGTCCTGTCTACCGCTTGTTTTGTCAGCACCGTGATTTTTATTCAGACGCCGGAAAGTTTCTTTCAATCCGTGCGTCATGGATTTTTTATGGTGGCGTCCTTTGCTTCTACAACGGGCATTGTTTCTACCGATTATGAGCAGTGGCCGACCATCGCAAAATTGGCCCTGGTCATCCTGTACTTTACCGGGGGTTGCGCCGGTTCCACTTCGGGTGGAATTAAAATTTCCCGTTTTGTTGTTTTGTTGCGGATGACTTGGGTGGAACTAAAACGGGTATTGCATCCCAAAATGTTATTCACTGTGAAGTTCGGTGGGAAAACACTGCCTAATCCGGTACTCGCTTCCATCAGTCGTTTTTTCTTTTTATATATTATCAGCGTGGTGGTTCTTTCTACGTTATTTGCCGCCACGGGCATCTCTCTTACTGAAGCCGTCTTTGGGGTGCTGGCCTGCATCAGCAGTTGCGGTTCCGCCTTTGGGGGGATTGGTGTAGAAGGCAATTTTTCGCATATTTCGGCGATGGGGAAAGTCATCCTTTCCTTTGCCATGTTGTTGGGACGTTTGGAGTTATATACTGTATTAGCGCTTTTCCGAAAGGAATTTTGGCATATCAACAGCCGGTGGTGACCTGGTGGCTGTTGAGGCGGAGGTTTAGTTGAGCGGTAAAGTAGTATTATATATATTAGGTAAAATCATATCGTTCCTGGGGTTTGTGTTTTCCGTTCCCTTGCTTTTAAGTTTTGCCTATGCGGATGGAATGCAGGCCGCTTTTTCTGTTTGTATGGGGCTGTGTTTTCTCATTGGCTGGGTTTTTACCCGGACGGGAACACCTTATTTTTATGGGAAGGAATTGACGAACCGAGAGGGTATTCTTACGGTGGTGCTGTCCTGGGTGATCGCCGCTCTTTTTTCTGCGCTGCCTTTTGTTTTGACGGGGACGTTGGATCCCGCGGGTGCTTTTTTTGAAGCTATGTCCGGCTTGACGACTACGGGAGCTACCGCATTGGCGGAGATCGAAGGACTGCCGATCAGCCTTTTATTCTGGCGCAGTTGGATGCACTGGCTGGGAGGCTTAGGGATCATAGTCATTTTTATTGCGCTGCTGCCGGGAATTTCCGGCGGGGCCGCGCATCTTATCAATGTGGAAGGTACCGGTTTTGAAGATGAGAGGATTTTGCCCCGACTGCAGAAAACGGCCCGGGCCCTGTTTTATATTTATGGTTTGATTACGGCAGTTACCGCCGCATTGCTGTTGTGCAACGGGCTTACCCTTTTTGATGCGGTGACCCACGCCATGTCGGCTATCGCTACCGGAGGATTTTCTTCTTATAATGACAGTGTGGCCCATTTTCGCAGCGCGCCGGTAGAGATCATTTTGGGCATTGCCATGGTGATCGCAGGGGGGAACTTTGCTCTTTACTACAAAATTCTGCACAGAGGACCGGGGATTCTCTGGCGGGATGATGAATTTCGCTGGTATATCACACTTTTATTTCTTTTAGTGGGCGTTGTGACGCTGGATCTGGTGTGGGAAACGCACATGGGGGTCGGCAGCAGTTTGCGGACTGCTTTTTTCCAGGTGGCATCGTTTGTTTCTACGACAGGTTTTGTTTCGGAAGATTATGATCGCTGGCCGGCTTTGGCTAAGACTTGTCTGCTGATGCTGTATTTTACGGGGGCTTGCGCCGGTTCTACGGCCGGCGGCATTAAAATGTCTCGTTTTGTCGTTTTGTATCGGGGCGTGAAGATCGGTATACTGCGTGTACTCCATCCCCATGAAGTGAGGGGCGTGTACTACAATGGCAGAAAGATTGATGGCAGTGTGTTTAGTCTGGTAGTGAATTTTTTCTATCTTTATATTGGTACATTTATTGTGTTTTCGGCTGCTGTAGTGGCGACCGGCACCGGTATCGGCACGGCGGTGACCGGGGTGGCGGCCTGTATCAGCAGCACCGGCCCGGGCTTTGGACCGATCGTTGGCGCCGTGGGGAATTATTCAACGCTTCCGGCTGTTGCCAAGCTTCTTCTGGCATTTGTTATGTTATTAGGACGATTGGAGATGTATGCGGTCCTGGTCTTGTTTCACAGGGGATTTTGGCGGGGGACCAGCCGCTGGTAAAAAGAAAGGATTATTTTATACATGAAATGGCATGAATTGGCTTATGGAAAGAGTACGCAAAAGGTTTTACTGCCGGAAGAACATGTCCTCTACGATTTACAGGGGAAAGATGCGGATGTAGAAAAGGATATTGTCGCAGCGGCATTAAAAGCTCTGCGAGCGCCAATTGACAGCGAACCGTTAGGCAAGATCGTAAAACCCGGGGATAAGGTAGCGATTATCGTCAGTGATGAAACGCGTCTTTGTTATACGGATCAGTTTTTGCCGGTGATTGTGGAAGAATTGAATCAACATGGGATCCCGGATCAGGATATTGATGTGATCATCGCCACGGGGACCCATCGCGGGCAGACGCCGGCGGAAGATATTCTGGTTTTGGGTGAAGCGATGGTGAAACGGCTGCGGATCCATCAGCATGACTGCAGGGATAAGGCAAACCTGCAATATATGGGGACAACGTCCCGGGGCAATGAGGTTTACATTAATAAGGTCGCGGCGCAGGCGGATAAAGTTATTGCCACCGGCGCCGTCACACTGCATCCCATGGCCGGTTTTGGGGGCGGACGCAAGGCCGTGGTCCCGGGTATCGCCGGTCTGGAAACGATCAACCGCAACCATGTCCTGGCCTTGTCGGAAAAGCCGGGCGCCGGCTGTGATCCCAATGTCTGTACGGCAAAGCTGACAGGTAATCCTTTCCATGAAGATCTGATGGAATGTGCGGAGTTTCTTGCTCCCGATTTTCTGTTTAATGTGGTGCTGACCAGTGAAGGCGGATTATATGAGGTGGTTGCCGGCAACTGGAAAACGGCGTTTGCCAAAGGTTGCAAGGATTTGCTGGACATCAGCGGCGTACCTATTAAGGAACAGGCGGATGTGGTCATCGCCAGCGGGGGCGGTTACCCGAAGGACATTAATCTGTATCAGGGGACCAAGACCCATATGAACGTGGACCTGGCCGTTAAACCGGGCGGCATCGCGATTATTTTGCTGGAATGCCCGGACATTAAAGAACCGGCGATTTTTACCGATTGGCTGTTAAAAAATGACTTGCAAAAAATCGAGCAGTCTGTACGGGACAATTTTTCCATGGCCGCTTTTGTGGCCTATAAGAGCCGTTGCATCATAGAGTCTCATACTGTGTATCTGGTGACCCGGAAGGAAAATTTCGAGTTTGTACGGCAAACCGGGCAGATACCGGTAGAAACGGCAGAAGAAGCCTGGCAGCTGGCGCAGCAGAGTCTGGCCGCGGCGGGTAAAACAGATTATACGATCACATTGATGAAGCAGCGCCGGTGACTTTGCCGGTCTGGGAGAGATAAGAATGGCGTTATATAAAATACCTTACGGAAAAAGTGAACAGACGGTGGAGTTGCCGGAAGAACATGTGGCGCAGGTCCTTTTGCCGCCGGCCACGGGAAAGACGCAGTCGATTGAGGCGTTGATGGCGAAAGCGTTGGCTTCTCCCATCGGCACGCCGACCCTGGATAAAATCATTACCGCCGGGGATACCGTGGTGATCGTGGTCAGCGATATTACCCGTACCTGGGCCCGTTTTGATTTATTTGTCCCTATCCTGGTAAACGAGTTGAACCGACTGGGGGTACCCGATCAGGACATCAGTATCATTATTGCTACAGGAAAACACCGCCTCAATACGGAGCAGGAAAAAGAGGAGATCCTGGGCAGCGAACTGTATCATCGCGTCAAAGTCTATGATCATGATCCCGCTACGGAAGCCTGCTGTTATTTGGGGACGACCGGGCGGGGGACACCGGCCTGGATCAATAAACGGGCGGCAGAAGCCGATAAAGTCATTTTGACGGGGGGCTTGTCACCGCATATTTATGCCGGTTTTGGCGGGGGACGTAAAAGCGTATTGCCGGGTATCGCCGGAGCCGAGTCGATCAATCACAACCATAATCTGGCGCTGACGGATGAGATTGGCGGCGGTGTCAATCCGGATACATCCATTATGCGGCACGAGGGAAACCGTGTCAGTGAGGATATGTGCGAGGTGACAGCGCTTCTCAACCCCTGTTTTCTGGTTAATGTCATCGTGGATTTCCAGGGTAATTTTTATAAGGTGATGGCCGGACACTGGCATGAAGCCTGGATCCGGGGCACCAAAGAAGTGATGTGCCTCCAGGGTGTGCCCACACGAACAAAGAGCGACGTGGTCATTGTTTCCGGCGGCGGTTATCCCCGGGATATCAGTTTATATCAGGGGATGAAGTGCTATGCGCCGGCCGCGGCTGCGTTGAAAGAAGGGGGTATTCTGATTGCGGTACTGCGCTGCCAGGATATGACCGAACCTCCTGCCTTTTTTGAGAGTTTTCGTTATTCGGATCTGACCGAGATGGAAAAGGCGGTGCGGGCGAACTTTACGGTACCGTTTTATGTGGCATTTTATATGTGCTGTCTGGCTCGTTCCTTTACTATTATTCTGGTCACCGAACCGGAAAACTTCGCGAATGCAAAGAAAACCGGCGCGATCCCTGCGGCTACGTTGGAAGAGGCCTGGCAACTGGCACGGCAGAAACTGGCGGAACAAAAGAGGGCCGATTACACGATCAATATTATGCCTTATGGGGGAGATACGCTGCCTTTGTATGAAAAGTAAAAAGAAGATAAAGCGGCAAAAAAGATGAGGCGGATAAGAATAAGATGGTCGCTAAAAGTGGCTAAATAATAAAATTAATTAAATAAAATAATCCGCTATTGATATTTGATTCTGATAGTGATAAAATAAAGTAGAATTAGGTCAAATGTGGCCTTTTCATCATATACTGCTTAGATAAGAAAGCGCGGTTGAATGATTTCGCGGGTACAGAGGAAACTTGGCAACTCGCGTACTGTAGAAAAATTCTCAACCTTCTTTCCTTACTTTAAGCGGCAAAATCTCATAGTTCCTAAAGGAGGAAATTGTAATGAAAAAATCTTTAGTATTAGCCATGGCTATGGCCTTGGGTGTAACCGCTTCGGCGTATGCTGCCAATCCGTTTACCGACGTACCGGCCGGTCATTGGGCCTATGACAGCATTGCCAAACTGGCTGCTGCCGGCGTGATTGAAGGTTATGGCGATGACACCTTCCGCGGTGATCGTCTGATGACCCGTTACGAAATGGCGCAGATTGTGGCGAAAGCAATGGCCAAAGGCGCGAATGTCGACCGTCTGGCGGCGGAATTCGCTGACGAACTGGATGCCCTGGGTGTTCGCGTAGCAGCCCTGGAAAAGAAATCCGACAACGTAAAAATCACCGGTGAGATCCGTGCGCATTATGCCAGCTCTAATCACGATGATTTCAGTGATAACCATGAAGCAGGACTGCGTACCCGTCTGTATTTTACCGGCGCTGTAAATGACAACTGGAATTATGTAGCCCGTCTGGAAAACCAACAGTATTTTAACAAGAGCTACGAAGGTGAAGATAAAGATGTTAATATTAACGTAGCACAATTGGAAGGCCGTCTGGGGGGCTTGGACATCGTTGCCGGCCGCCAGGATGACGGTTTTGCTGACGGTTACATTTATGATGATTCCTTTGATGGCATTAAGGCTTCTTATGGCGATCGTGTTTATGTTTCCGGTGCTTACGGTAAACCGACGGCTCTTTGCGAAGATCCGGAGGATCCTAACTTCCATAAATTCTGGCAGGCAGAAATCGGAACCCATACCGATTCTTTTGCCGATGTAAAAGCCGGCTATATGTCTTTTAGAGACGGTGCCGGTTGGGTTGGCGAAAAAGAGAAAAACAATATCTGGTATGTAGGGGCTAATTTCAATCTGGCAGAAGATGTGGCTCTGAACGGTATGTATTTGAAATCTAATAATAAAGAATTTAGTAGCAATAAAGTAGATGACGACGGGTTTGTCGTAGGTCTGTCCTTTAAGGGCGCAGATCCGGCTGAAGCAGGTACCTGGGGTCTGGGCGCTAACTACTATGATCAGGGGCCTACTACTTTCTTAGCCCATACCATTGATGGTTGGACCGGAGATGATTTTGGTTTCAAGGGCTGGTCTGTAGGTGGTGATGTGACCGTTGCCAAAAACATGATCGCCAACGTAACGTACTATGATACCAAGAGCAAAGGTGACATGGACAAAGACAAACACCATGTACTGTGGAGCGAACTGAGCATCATGTTCTAAGGCGCAGGTAAACGGGTCGCGAGACAGACATTACGTCATAAAAATATAATGTCAAGATGATCTATTTTGAAAAATGGAAAAGGGAAACTGCGAAAGCAGTTTCCCTTTTTGTACAATAAAAATAAATAGAAAATATTACTAATTATTTACCTTATAACCATTGTAGTAAAAAACTGATTGTGCTATAATTCTTAATAGTAATTATTGTTTATTAAATAAAAAGTTTAAGGTTTTTTACGTTAATCAGTATTATTTTATGACGGAGGTTCCAGTAAAATGAATTTTTTTGCAACCGGCTTAGACTACTTTGTTAAGGGCGGCCCGATTATGTATCCCTTGCTGCTTTGTTCCATTGCTGCCATTGCGATTTGTGTAGAACGGTATTTATTTTTTAAGAAGGCGGATAGTGGACGGGAATTTACAAAACAATTCTGCGCCTATGTGGAACAGGATAACTGGGTAGATGCCAAGCACCTTGCAGATACTACACAAGGTGAAATTGCCAAATTAGCAACGATTGTTATGGCGCGTTACGGCAATTTTGAACGCCTGGAAAGTTTTGTACAGGTGCGGGCGGAGCGTGCTCTGGATAAATTTGAAAATCGTTTAAACTATCTGAATGTCATTGTTACACTGGCCCCGGTACTGGGTTTATTAGGCACAGTAACCGGTATGATCGGGTCTTTTAATCACTTCAGCCAGCGTCTGGACAACCCGCTGGCTGTTACCGCAGGCATTGGCGAAGCGTTGATCACCACTGTGTTCGGTTTATGCATTTCCATCATAGCCATTTGCATGTATGCCTATTTTAATCGCCGTCTGATCAGTATTTCTTTAAATGTAGGGGAAATGAGCAACACCTTGCTGGAAGCGATAGAAAAAAATCTGGATAAGCAGGAAGGAAAATAAGATGATCAAATTGAAAGAGCGAGGCAAAAAGACGCCTGAAATCATGCTCAGCCCGATGATCGATATGATGTTCCTGCTGCTGATTTTTTTCATCGTCAGCGCCATGTATATGAGTGAGTTGCGGACGATACCTGTTAAACTGCCGGTAGCTACGGAAACCATCACACAAAGCAGCGTGAAGTTTACCGTTACGATTAAGGATGATGGAGCCTATTGGTTAGGGGACAAAGTTATCGACCGGGGGCAGCTGATCGCAAAAGCAAAAGAAGCCCAGTCTAAAGACAAAAATTTTTCCGTCGTGATTCGGGCGGATGAAAATGTACAATATAAAACCGTGATCGGGTTGCTGGATTCCTTTAAGAAAGCAGGAATCAGCCGGGTTGGATTAGCGACAGATAAAGGAAATAAAAATGCGACTAAACCATGACGATAAAAGAGGTTTGCTCTTTTCCGTTATTTTTCACATTATCTGCTGCGGTTTGGTAGGGGTAATCGCCTTAAGTACTCTCCATTCCTATTCTCAGGAGCCTATTTATGACGTAGCCCTGATGGATGGCGGCGATGCGGCTCCGGAGATTGAGGAACAAAAGCAGGAAGAGCCGGAGGAAGAAGAGGAAGAAGAAGTCATACCTCAAAAAGATGACATTGTAGAAAAACGTGAAACGCCGATCAGGAAAAAAGTAGAAAAACCCAAAACCAGTAAGCCAAAATTTACAGCGAAAGGCGGAACCGGCAAAGGAACAAGCCCTGGTCTGAACAAAGGCGGTCAGGGGGCAGGACAGGGACCGGCCGGTAATGAGATCCAGGCTCCGGCAGTGCCTCCCAGAGTGACCCGCTCCCGGATGCCGGTGTATCCCAGCGCTGAACAGCAAAAAGGGGTTAAGGGACAGGTGGTAGTCCGTTTTCTGGTGGGGAAAGACGGCGGGGTAGAATCTATTGTTCTGGCTCGATCCAGTGGCAGCGGAGCACTGGATCAGGCAGCCTTAAACGCAGCCGGCGGCTTTCGTTTCCGCCCCGGACTGGACGGGTATGGGCGACCGATCCGTTGCTATGCGTACCAGCCTTTTGCTTTTCAGTAAGGTTGGCGAGTTATATAGCGGTTGATCCCATATATTGGTTAATTGCTAAAGTTAACTTGCTTCTTCTGATTAATACTGTTTATTCGGCAAGCAATTTGCATTTTGTGTACAATATACTTTAAAGTATACGTGCTAATTAAAATAAAAGTGTAATTCTTGAAACAATATTTATTTTGCCTCTCATCCCTTTATGCTATATAATAAGTAGCTATAGGGATTATTTTTTTGTACTAAAATAAAAAGGAGTATGCAACATGAAAATTTCACAGCGCGCATTGGGATTAACGACTTCACCGATCCGCAAATTGGCACCTTGTGCAAATGAAGCCATCAGGGCAGGGAAAAAAATTTATCATCTGAATATCGGGCAACCGGATATTCCTACTTCGCCTAAGTTTATGGATGCCATCCGGGCCTTTAACGATAAAGTAATTGCGTATGGCGCTTCACAGGGGGATCCGGCTCTTATCCGGGCGATTCAGCGGTATTATGCCGGCTGGGGCATGGAGTTTGCCGAAAAGCATATTTATATTACGAATGGGGGCAGCGAAGCCCTTGAATTTGCGGCGTTGAGTTTATGTGATCCCGGCGAAGAACTGTTAGTGTTTGAGCCGTATTATGCGAACTATTCTTCCTTCGGGAAGTTGGCGGGCGCGGAAATCAAGGCTGTCCCCACCAGTGCGGAAGATGGCTATCGCCTGCCCGAAGAAGAAGAGATAGAAAAATATATAACGGACAAAACAAGGGCCATTTTGTTAACAAATCCGGGCAATCCTACCGGGGTAGTGTATGACAAACAGGAGATGGATCGTATTGTCCGACTGGTAACAAAGTATGATCTGGCGTTGATCGCTGACGAAGTCTATCGCGAGTTCGTGTATGATGGTGACTATACGAGCTTTGGTACGTATAAAGAAATTGAGCAGAACCTGATCCTGATCGATTCTGTTTCGAAACGGTACAGTGCCTGCGGCGCCCGTATCGGCTGCATCATAAGCAAAAATGAAGAGCTTTGTGCTCAGTTGAATAAATTATGTCAGGCACGCTTATGCGCGCCTGCGGTGGAACAGATCGGCGCGGCTGCTTTGTATGAAACGCCGGCTTCGTATCTGGAAGAAGTGAATCAGGAGTATAAAAAACGCAGGGATACCATTGCTGCAGGCCTGGCCAAGATACCCGGCCTGACATCTTCCCAGCCCAAGGGAGCGTTTTATGTCATGGTCAAACTGCCGGTGGATGATGCGGAAAAATTTGCCATTTGGATGCTGAAAGACTTTGCGATGGATGGAGAAACGGTTATGATTGCTCCGGGCAACGGTTTTTATGCGACTCCGGGCAAGGGAATCGATGAGGCACGGATCGCTTATGTGCTGAAGTGCGAAGAGCTCGACCGGGCCATGGAGCTTTTAGCGGCGGGTTTAAAAGCCTATCCGGGGCGGAAACAGTAAGTTGTCTTTAAGATTTTTATCGCATAGAAATTTGAATGGGACTGTGGAATCGGTTTGCCGGCATGTTTTGCAACTCATAAAATCGGCAATAAAGTAAAAAGTTAAAAACTCCTCTTGACTATGTTCCAAGTATATAGTGTATCCTGAAGATAACAAGAAGAAAGGGTAGTGAGAGTGGCCCGGTTCTTGGACAATAATTTAGTTAAAGGAGGAATAGACTATGACTCACCCAAAATTTGAGATTCCGAAAGATCCTCATGGAAAGGCTCGTTATGAAAGTGCTTTGCGGCACGCGGAAGCGGCTAAAAAAGCCGGTAAATCCAGCGAAGAGATCCATGCTGTATTTAAAAAAGTAATGGCTTTCAATCCGTTGGATATTGACTCCATTCCCAAAGATAAAGCGCATGCGAAATATCGCAGCGCCATGATTCATGTAAAGAAAGCCATGGAAGCCGGCAAATCCAGCGACGAAATCCATGAAATTTACCGTAAGGTCCTGAACAGTGACGGTACCGGTAAATGCGGGCACAAAGCATAAGCGCTGCATTAAGCGGAAGTGCAAACATATTCTGAACAAGGGTATACTCCCTGTTTCGATGTGTCTGACGCAAATTTAAAATACCCCTGATTGTGTGTTCCTGTTGATTACAAGTACACGCGTCAGGGGTATTTTTGCATAATAAAAGTTGGGACAGCTATGGGCCACCCCAACATTTATTAGAGAACCACATTCACATTTATTATAGAACCGGACTTTTGGCTTAAGAAAGTACGTCAGGTGTCTTTGACCGGATGGACTTGCAAAAAGAGTCTGGTCACATATTCCTGTGGATTTTTGGTAAGCCAATGGTTGGTGATAGGTTGGATGTAGATAGTATCAGCCGGCGTCAGCGCCTTTTGCTTTAGAAATTTGTCCAGCTCACGGCTTAGTTTTTTGGCGTTGCTGTAAAACGTGCCATGAAACGTAGCTTCGCAATAAAGACCGGTAGGAAGCGGCGTAAGTTGAAGATGATTATGGTGTTTTAAGAATCCTCGCTGCTTTTGAAGTTGGCGCAGATTGTCCGATAACACGGAAAAGAAACCAATGGAAAGCGTGGAGACTTTTTCTGCCAGAAAATCCTGTGTACGGATTATCCAGCCCGGATTTTTTTCTAAGATTGACCGGTTATGAATATTTTTATGCGAAGCCCTGGCAAAGAGAAGGACGCGTTCCTTGCTGTTTCCGAGATCGTCTACATATGCGATCTGCGCCAATCGTTCCTCTTCCTGCTTGAGAATAAACGTTTCTGAAACAGGCTCCGGATTTTGCTCAAACTTTTGCCGGATCGCACTGATAGAGCGGCAGATGCGTTCATTTTCCTGAATCACGGCATGACATTCTGCTTCGCGCTTATTGAGAAGTTCCGAGAGTGTAGCTTCTCCGCGGTTTTGCAGGTAATGGCGTATATCATTAATGGATAAATTCAGTTTGCGTAAATTAACGATGATTTCCAAGTCCAGATATTGGGCGATAGAATAGTGGCGATAGCCATTTTCAGCGATAAAATCGGGAGAGAGCAGCTTGATTCTATCATAATAAAGCAGGCTTTGTTTGGAAATAGCAAACATAGCGGCTAATTCACCGGCGGTAAAATAACTGGAAGAAAAATTTCCCTTCGTTTTATTCATAATCACTCCTCTTTAACTTGACCATATAATAAGTATATAGTTTAATATATATGTAAATATTGTAAAATAAATTATATCATATGGAGTAAGTGGATGGAAGAGATACCGGTGATCCGCAACTTAATATTAAGCCTGACAGGAGCATGCAATTATGCCTGTACCTATTGTTATGCGGCGTTTCATCCGGCGGCGGCGATGAAAAAGGAAGTGGCTTTACGGGCGGTGGATATGGCAGGGCAAAAGGGCCTGCCCTTTATTTTGCAATTTACCGGTGGTGAACCGTTATTGGCATTTGATACGCTTAAAGCGGTGACTGCAAGAGTAGAAGAGCGCAGATACCCGGCCATTTTGCAGCTGCAGACCAATGCTTCTTTGATGACAGATGCGATGGCGGAATATCTGAAGAAACATAAGATTGCGATAGGGGTCAGTTTGGACGGACGTCCTGCTGTAAACGATGCGTTGCGAAAGGTCAAAGATGGCAGCAGCGCTTCCCAGGCTACGATACGGGGGATTCGCCTTTTGGCGGCCCATCAGATTGCAATAGGGCTGACCTGTGTTGTGACACGGACAAATGTAAAAGACTTAGCCGGTATTATACAGATGGCGTATTATCTGGGGAATGTGCGTCAGATCGGGTTCGATCTGCTCCGCTGCGCAGGGCGGGGCACGGGCCTGGAACCGGCTGATCCGGCGGAAGTAACAAAAGCGATGCAGGAAGTGTATGCCCTGGCACAGGCCCTGGAAAAAGCGACCGGTGTTCACATCCATTTTTCCCAGTTGGACCGCATGTGCAAAGTTTCTGCGGGTCAGGGCTGCGTGTTCGGGCATTGCTATACAATGCACGGGGAGGGTGCTTACGTAGCCTCTGACGGTAAGATTTATGCCTGTTCGTCTTTGGTGGGCGAGCCGCAGTATCTGATTGGCGATGTATGTAACGGCGGGTTTGACATAGAAAAAGCAAAAAAGGTAGGCGAGCAGGTGGCAGCGGCGATGCAGGCCTGTAGAGAATGTAAGCTTTTCGGCGTTTGCGGCGGCGGTTGTTTTACCCGCTGGCGGGGACACGGTGGAAAAGCTGCGGAAGAATGCGCGATGTATCGGGTGTTCTCCCGCCATGTATAAAAAGTATCTGTTGGGTTCAGTTTATTTCAGACAGCGATTGCAAGGTTTAGTTAAGGTCAGGTGTCTATGAAAATAATACAGGAAAGCAACGGTCTAAAAAAGTTACTTAAAAGGGACGGTCAGGTATTTCAGGAAAAGCGGAAGACCCTGTCGGATACACAAAAGAAAACGGGGCGGAGGTTGCAGGGATGGTTTGCTTTTTGTGTACGGTATATAAGCCTCTGTCTAGTGGCTCTTTTTTATGTTCTGCTCACAGGGTGTGCGGGTACGGAGTATAAAAATCCGGCCGGTGGCAAGGATACTGCCCTGGCAGGAGCGGGTAAAAATTCCTCGGCGGTTTCCGCTGCGGAAACTTTTAGCGGACAAAATTATACGGTTACGGATGACGCAGGGCATACCGTAACGTTGAAGGGAAAACCAAAGCGGATCGTTTCTGTGACCTATGGCACCGATGAAATTTTGAAAGTTTTGGCCGGCCCTACACGAATCGCAGCTTACAGTAAGTATGCAGGCGATCCGGAGATTTCGTTTTTGAGTCGTCAGGATATTGCCCAGGTAGGGTGTCAGGCGCAGGAAAATGCGGAAACAATTTATGCCTTACAGCCGGATCTGGTCGTGGTTTCTACTGCTTCACCGCCCGATATGGTTTCTGCACTGGAGCAAATGGGGTTGTCGGTCTATATAGCAGGGAGCCCTAAAAATGTCGATCAGATGAAACAAAAAGTGTACCGCCTGGGACTTGCGGTAGGAGAAGAAGAAAAAACAAAGGCTTTGCTGAGAAGAATGGATGAGCGTTTGGCGGCCTTGGATAAGAGGCTTTCTGTGATTACAGACAGAAAAAGAAAAGTAGCAGTGGCCTTCACTATGAGTGGACCTATGGGACGCAAAGGGGACCTGTTCGATTCCATGCTCCGGGCGGCGCATGTGATTAACGGGGCGGCGGTTTCCCATCCCCTGGGAATAAAAGGGCAGATCAGTAAAGAGCAGGTCGTGGAGATCAATCCGGATATTTTCATTTTGCCGACCTGGAATTACGATCCTCATCAGGATACGCACACATTTAACCGGGAGATAGCGGAAGATCCGGCATTCTCTAATGTGAAGGCCGTTAAAAATAAGCAGCTGCTGCCGATCTCAGATCGATACCGTTATGTAGCCAGCCACCACATTGTGGATGCCATAGAAAATATAGCGTATACCGTTTATCCGGAAGTGTTTCCCGAAGGAAGGCCTGTGGATCAGGAGTGAAGCAGGTAAATTCATACACAGGGATCAACGGAAATAAAAGGCTTAAAATAAGGCGTAAGAGTCGCACGAAAGAATATAAAGATAAGAACAGGTGGTCATCTTGCTTAAAAATAAGAAATCAGCCGTATGTCTGTTAGGGATTATTTTGGTATGTGTCGCTGCCGTTTCCCTGACTGTGGGACAAATTGATATGCCGGTAAAAAATACGCTGGCTGTGGTCTTTCATCAGTTGGGGCTGCCTTTTTTTACGGCGCAGGATTTTACCCGGGAACAACTGGCGGTAGTCTGGTTTATCCGCATGCCCCGCATGCTGGTAGGGGTGTTGGTGGGAGCCGCCTTGGGGATTTCCGGCGCGGTGATGCAGGGGATTTTCAGTAACCCTCTGGCAGACCCCGGCATTATCGGCATTTCGTCCGGCGCAGCCACAGGGGCGGTCCTGGCTATTGCTCTGGGGGTCACTTCGCAGAGCATGTTCATGATGCCAGCCTTTGCTTTTTGCGGCAGTCTTTGCGCAGTGACGTTGACGGTGTTTTTAGCGACCCGTAACGGCAAGATCCCGGTGATGACGTTGTTATTGGCCGGCGTGGCAGTGGGGATGCTGCTGGGGGCCATCACATCCGGTATTTTAACCTTTATCAACGAACAAAAATTACAGCAATATCTTTTCTGGATGGTCGGCGGCTTGGATTACCGGCGCTGGGAGCATGTATATCTGGCTGCCGGACCGGTCTGTGCGGGGATCGGCGTCATGTTGCTGCTGGCCCGCCATTTGAATGTGCTGGTATTAGGAGAAACGGAAGCCCGTTCGGTAGGAATGCCGGTAGTTTATTTTCGCATGGGCCTGTTGTTGGTCGCGGCCATGACTACCGCCACTTCTGTTTGTGTCAGCGGCAGCATTGGTTTTGTAGGCCTGGTGATGCCGCATATGATGCGTATGCTGTTGGGACCTGACCATCGTGTGCTTTTGCCGGCCAGCGCATTAGGCGGCGCACTGTTCCTTGTTATCTGCGATTCGTTGGGGCGAGTGGTTCTGGCTCCTGCGGAAGTGCGCGTAGGAATCATGACAGCTTTGTTGGGAAGTCCTTATTTTTTATATTTACTGCGTAAAATGCAGAGAGAAAAATTATAAAGACAGGAACGTAAAAATCAGAATCAGGTCACTGAGAATCCATAAAAACATACAGAAACAGATAAGAACAGATAAAAAAACAAAACTGGAAAATATAAAAAACGCACGAGAAATAAATCGTACAGGAAATAATAAATAGATGAATTGCCACGCAGATTCATTTAAAGAAAGCAGAGGCTGAAACTATGAGCAAAATTTTATTTTTGACGAATGTGATCCGTCGGATGGGCATGATGCAGCAAGCCCTGGAGAAAGCACAGAACGCCGGACGATTACCAGGCGACAGCGCTTGCTGGTGGGTCACTGATACTACAGAATGGACAAAAGAAAACGCCGAGCGTTTAAAAGGCACGGATTTTCTGATGCTGAAATGGATGGGAAGCGGTCTGACGACTACTTTTCTGAAAAAAGTGAAAGAATATGCCCAAAAGCACAAGATACCTTACTATATCGATGCAGCCGGCGGGGATGATGCCGATTTAATCGGAGGCCTGACAGCGGAGCAGGAGAAAACGATCACTTTATATACCATATATGGTGGAGAAAAAAATCTCTACAACCTATGGCAGTATATGGATTCCGTTGTGACAGGTCAGACTTCTGACATCGAAAAACCGAACCCGGTCCACTGGGCGGGTATTTTTCATCCGGATGCCAAAAAGGTGTATACCGAACTGGCGGAATACGAGAAGGATTTTTGTCAGCCGGGACGTCGTACGTTAGGCTTTATGTTTTACCGTGACGAATGGGTCTGGGGGGATTTGGAGTACCAGAGCCTCATGGTACGGGAAATTGAAAAACGGGGAATGAACGTGATCTGTGTCTTTTCCAACGGAATGCCGAACAAGGAACTGGGGATGCCGTCCTTGCCGGAAGTATTTCACCGGTTTTTCTTTCGGAACGGGGTTCCCGTGGTCGATGTTTTTATCAATACAACCAAATTTTCCCTGACCAGCAGCGGCGCATTGGAGGTAGAGTTCCTTAAAAAATGGAATGTGCCGGTGATTCAGGCCTATACGCTGATTTCTTCTTACGAAGAATGGAAAGCTGCTTTTGGCGGGATGAATGCGATGGAGGTTTCTATTTCCGTTTCCCTGCCGGAATTTGACGGCATCTGCCACGGTGTACCGATCGCTACCAAAAAGGTGTTGGAGAATGGAGATGTTTGCTACCTTCCCATCGCGGAACGGATCCGACATCTGGTGCGCAAAGCCGGTAAATGGGCCGCCTTGCGTCATATTGCCAATCAGGATAAAAAGGTGGCTGTTATTTTCCATAACTATCCACCTAAAAACTCGAATATTGGCAGCGGTCTGGGGCTGGATACGGTGGAAAGTATCCGCCGCCTGCTGGTCAATATGCAGGAGAGAGGCTATAAGGTTGATTTTATCCCGAAAGACGGGAAAGAGTTTATTGAGCTTCTTACCCGTCACGCCACCAACGATCGTTCGATGCTGAACGACAGGCAACTGGCAGAAGCCAATAAAATTACCGGAAAAGAGTACGGCGATTTTTATCACACCTTTGAACAACCGGTACAGGAACAATTGAAAAAAGACTGGGATGAGGCGCCGGGTCATGTGATGGAATACGATGGGAAGCTTTTGGTACCGGGCACGATGGATGGCAATGTGTTTATTACTGTACAGCCGCCCCGCGGATTTGGGGAAGATCCGTCCAAGATTTATCATTCCCCGTTCTGCGCGCCGACCCATCAATACATCGCCTTTTACCAGTGGATCCGGGATATCTGGAAAGCCGATGCGGTCATTCATGTAGGCACCCATGGCTCGCTGGAATGGCTGCCGGGGAAAAATGCGGGGCTCAGTGCCGCCTGTTATCCGGACCTGGCCTTACGGGAATTGCCGGACCTTTACATCTATAACATTACGATCACAGGCGAAGGGATTCAGGCCAAACGCCGCGGCGCTGCGGTACTGGATGAACATTTGCCGGCGCCGCAGTCTCAGGCCGGCACCTATGAAGAATTGGAAGAACTGGAAAAGCTGATGGATGAATACGTGCATTTCCAGCGTACTGAACCGGATAATCTGCCCCGTCTGGCGGAGATGGTATTGGCCAAGGCCAAAGAAGCCAATCTGGGCAACGAAGTGACCTATGATGAAAGCAAACCCTTTGATGACTATCTGACGGAACTACACAATTACATTTGCGATTTGAAGAACCTGGAAGTGCATACAGGGCTGCATATTTTAGGCGAACCGCCCCTTGAGGACGGGTTGACCGAGTATCTGTGGCTGCTGACCCGCCTGGATAACGGTGCGATCCCCAGTCTGAATCAGACTTTGGCCGGCCAGTATGGTTATGATTATTATTACCTGCTGGAAAACAGTTCACTTATTTATGAGCCGCTGAATCTGACTTTTAATATGCTGATCGATAAAATTGGCAGTCAGTGCCGGGAAGTGATCCGTATTTTGCAGGATCATGATTTTGCCGAAGAAGGGATCGCACAGGTATTGCGGCAGCCCTGGGTACAGGAAGCGGCGAAGCAGGCGCCGGCACAAATCCAGATCGGCGCTTCCCGTACCGGTCAGGATGCGGCTACCCAGGCTGAACCTCTGTCTTTCTTAGAGCGATTGGAAATGGTCTGCGGGTATATTTGCCATACTATATATCCCAATCTGATGCTGACCACGGACGAACAGAAGACGTTGATTCGCGGGTTAGAAGGTGAATATATCTGGCCGGGACCCAGCGGAGCGCCCAGCAGCGGCGGCGCCGATCTTTTGCCTACCGGACGCAATTTCTACGGTGTAGATCCCCGCACGCTGCCGACCAAAGCGGCCTGGGGTTTGGGGCAGGATCTAGGCGATCAGGTCATCAGCCGTTTTATTGAGGAAGAAGGACATTATCCGGAAAATATCGGTATCATTCTATGGTCCGGCGCCAATATGCGCAGTCACGGCCAGTGCATTGCGGAATTCTTATATTTGTTGGGGGTCAAGCCAATCTGGCAGCCGGGCAGTTTGCGGGTGACCGGGCTGGAGGTGATTCCGCTGGAAGAACTGAAGCGGCCCCGTATCGATGTAACGGCCCGTATCAGCGGCCTGTTCCGGGATGCGATGCCTTGCGCGGCGGAGTTACTGGATAAGGCGGTGTTGAAAGTAGGAGCCCTGGAAGAAGATCCGGAATTAAACTTTGTCCGTAAGCATATTCTGGAAGACAGCGCCGAACTGGAAAAAGAAGAGGGCATGTCGAAAGAGGAGGCGTGGCGTACGGCGGCATTCCGTATTTTCGGTGATGAACAGGGCGTTTACGGGGCCGGTGTATCGGCGTTGCTGGAGGCGAAAAACTGGGAGACCATTGATGATCTTGCCGATGTGTATGTGCGCTGGGGCGCTCATGCCTACGGGGGCAAGACGAAAGGCAAGTATCTGCCTAACCAGTTCCGGAAGCGGATGGGCAGTTTGGATATTACGATTAAAAACGAAGATAACCATGAAACCAACATGTTCAGCAGCGATGACTACAATGCCTACCATGGAGGTATGATCGCGGCCGTACGCAGCATCAAGGGCAGCGCGCCCAAGTCCTACTGCGGCGACAGCTCCGACCGGAGCCGCGTGACCATGCACAGCGTGCAGGAACAGGCCAAACGTATCTTCCGCAGTGAATCCATTAACCCCACCTACATTGAGGGGATGATGAAACACGGCTATAAAGGCGCGGCGGATATGTCCAATATGGTGGCTCACAGTTTTCAATGGGACGCTACCAGCAAGGTCATGGAAGACTGGATGTATGAAAAATATGCGGAAAAATATGTGTTGGATCCGAAAGTTCAGGAATGGATGCGAGAGGTAAACCCCTGGGCCTTGAAACGTACGGCGGAAATCCTCCTGGAAGCATCCCAACGCGAACTCTGGAATGCCCGGGAAGAGACTTTGCAACAGCTGCAGAAATTGTGTCTGGACGTAGATGGCGAATTGGAAGAAAAGGCGGATGAAGCATGAGTTACCCTATGCAAAGTGAAAAACTCTATACGCTTTCGACCGGGGATCCGGTGTATCGTTATGAGAAGACCATCGTGATTTTTTTTAAGGGACAAAGAAAAGTCCTCAGCACTTCGATTTTTAACGGAGGCTATCACGAGGATTACACGGCTGTATATAATCATGACGGCAAAGTGGGGGCGGGAATGCCCTGTGAAATGCTGGCGCCAACCTATACAGAGCATATGCAGATCCTTTCCCGCCGTTTGGGGCTGGACCCGGACCGGGTAACGGGCATGGGTACAGCAGCAGATATGGAAAACGCAGTGATTGAAACACTTTCTTATAAAAACCTGACCGTTACTGCTATTGTTACCGGCGGCATTGAAACCAACGGCGGAAGGGTGGGGGATCCGGCGGATTATTTCAAGCCGCTGGAAAAACCGAATCGTCCCGGAACCATTAACATTATGCTTGTGCTGGACACGGATCTGCCACCGGGTACTCTGGCCAGGGCTTTAGTCACCTGCACCGAAGCCAAAACAGCGGCGATTCAGGAGTTGATGGAAGGAAGCAAATATTCTACGGGGCTGGCGACCGGTTCCGGTACGGATACTACGATCGTTGTGGCCAACAGTGAATCTTCTTTGTACCTGGAAGGAGCGGGGAAACATTCCAAATTAGGCGAGCTGATTGGTCGGGTGGTAAAGGCTGCGGTAAAAAAAGCGTTGGATAAGCAATCGGGCTTAAATCCCCAAAACCAGCACAATGTCTTGCGTCGCTTGCAGCGTTTTCATGTTTCTACGGCTACTTTATGGAAACGCTATTTAGCGTCATTTGCCAAAGGGGAAAGCTTTTCTTCGGAAAGTGATACGCAAAGCAATATCACTGCCAAGATGGCAGAAAAAGAGAAGCAGGGAGAAAACAGGGAACCATCTTTTTCCGCATCGTCTGGCAGCAGAACTCCGCTTTTAAAGCCGGAGTTCTTAGAACGAGTGGAGACACTGGCAAAAGAAGATGTGATGGTGACCTATACTACCTTATACATTCACTTGCTGGACCAGTATCTCTGGGAACTAGTAAGCGAAGAGGAAACGCGTGAAGCAGGTGAGATGCTCCTGCGGCAGCTGCGTTCTAAATATGGAGTAAAAGCAGACAAAAAAGGTTTTCAGGGGCAGTTGGTCACCGTGGAAACGATGATGGAAGCCTGGGAAGAGTTGTTTTTAGCGTGTCTGGAGCAATGCGATGAGTGTGCATCTGTTTAACTTTTGTGTGTATCATAATTATTTAGACCAATTAGAAGCAAGCGGCAAAACGCTACCGGAATATGTAGCCGGTCTGGGACTTGACGGGATTGAACACTTTATCTTCCACAGGTCTGAACTGGCTGCTTTGATTCAAGATTACTCCATTGGGGCTCATTTATCCTACTGGCCTTACTGGATGGGGCTGTGGCAAAGCGATGCCATTCGTCTGGCCCGGGAGTTTAGCTCGCAAGAAGAAAAACGGAAGTATTTTTTTGGGGCGGAAACTCCTGCGGAATGGCTTTCCGCCATCCGGGAGAATATTGCCGCGGCGGTCGCCATAAAACCAGAATATATGGTCTGGCACGTGGCGGAAGCAGATCTGCCGGAAGCTCATACCTTCCATTTCCAATATTCGGACAGAGAAGTACTGGAAGCTGCGGCAGAGGTGTTTAACGCTGTGTCGGATAGTGTACCGGAAGATATCACTGTCTTATTTGAAAATTTATGGTGGCCCGGACTTCGTTTAACGGCACCGGAAGAGGTACGTTTTTTCTTTGACCGGATTCAACGGAAAAACGTGGGGATCATGCTTGATACAGGGCATTTGATGAATACCAACCCGGATCTTCGCAGTGAGGCGGAAGCGGCGGATTATATCTGCCGGACTGTAGAACGGTTGGGGGAACAGGCAGCGTTGATCAAAGGCGTGCATTTAAGTTGTTCCCTGTCGGGAGAATATCAGAAGACATTCCCCAAAATTTTTCATCCGGGAACTACATTTTGGGATTCGTACAAACATATTTCCGCTATTGATCAGCACAGACCTTTTCAGACAAAGGCGGCCCGCCGTATTTTGGAGTATGTACAGCCCCGTTATGTGAATCATGAAATGATATACAGTACGATCGGGGAAATGAAGGAAAAGCTGACGATTCAGTTGGCAAATTGCTTTTAACCCTTTTAAATCAGGCGGTGCGGATTGGAATAGCAACGTAACCAATATCCGTGGGTTTTTCTTGGGTAGCAGTGAACAAAGAAAGGAAACGCATCATGGTTAAACAAAGGACAATCGCTGCATTTATCAGCCGCAGTGCTTTGGGTTTCTTTCTTCTCCCTCTTATTTTGTTTGTTTGCCTGAGTTTATTTCCCCATGCTTCGAGTATGGCTGCCGAGCCGGTGTTCCATTTTTCTTCCGGAAAAGAGGGTACGGAGCCGGATGGTTCGGCTTATCGGAAAATGGAACTAATGAATCGGGGGGAGGCAGTCCCTGCTTCTGCTGTGGAAATGGAAGACGCCTGGTGTCAGTATTATTTTCGCCAGGCGAAGGCCAAACCGGAAGATGTTCGGCGAGGCACGGCGCGCTTTATTACGGCTGTCCATCAAATAACCCCGGTTGTGCAGAACGGAAAGTGGGTCGTCCGTCCGGTATCACCGGTAGCCGGTACCTGTACAATACTGGTACGGTTTCGTTATGGCGGGCAGCGCTATATCGTACAAAAACAACTCAATTTGTATGGTCGGGGCTGGAATGCTAAAGAATGGCAGGAAGATATGGCTCGACAAAATGCGCTTACGAGTTCCTTACCTTTACCATATCTGTCTTTTGGGGCCGTTCGGAATTTTTATACCGGACAGGAACTGAGTGGACAATACAAAAATATAAATTGGGCGGTTGCCAAAGAAGCCGGAGTCTTGTCGGTAAAAGTGATTGACGATATACATGCGGACACAGCGTCTGTTGTATCCGCGCCGGGGGGAGAATTTTCTTATCGCATTCCTTTGCTTCCTCCGTTACAAGCATCCGTCTGGCGCCAGGCAAAACAAAGGATTTTTGCGGTTTCTGTGCCACAAAGTGAAGCACAGACGCCTCTTTTTACAGAAATTGATTTCCGGGATAATTATGCTGCTCATGATAATATTCCTCACGGCTTCCTGGTAATGGTATTGTTTGCCGTGCTGACCGCGGTTGTTATAGCGTTCTGGCAAAGGAGGCCCTATCGTCATGGTTATTGATAAGATCCGGATGTTTGTGCAGGCCGGCAGTTTTCTTCTGCTTACCTATGGGGGAAGGATTGGGATTCATCTGGGATACGCTATTCCCTGCTTCGCCTGTCCTTATGTACCGGGCTGCGGGGGCTACTGTTTTTTAATGTTTTTTCAGCGAGTTGGCTTATTTGGCATTGCTGTATTTGATCAGCTATTGACTTACGCAGGCCTTTGGAATCTGATGTGGTTTGCCGTATTTGCGGTTTCAGCGCTTTTACTGTCTAAATTGTGGTGCGGCTGGATCTGTCCGTTTGGTACCTTGCAGGACGGGTTAAGCGCATTGCGGCGTAAGATGGGTGTTCAGGAAGTAGAATTCCCCTGGTATGTCCGGGATGCGATCAAACCCGTTAAATACATTTTTTTAGGCATGATTCTGATTGTGCCGCTGCTTTTGGCAATGGAACTGTTGCCGCCGGATTTTTATATCCTGTTTTGTAAAATCTGTCCGGCTCATCCCATCATGCCCTTATTTGCAGGAGATTTTCGCAGATTGGCGCTTGATTATACCAACTGGGTGACGTTGCTCCTTACTTTTGTCAACCTGTCCTTCGCCGGGATCGTGATTGCCGGCAGCTTTTTCAAAGATCGCTTTTTTTGCCTGGTCTGTCCGATGCTGCCCCTGATTCAATTGTTTAACCGGTTCAGCCCTGTGCAGTTTGAGAAAAAAGCCGGCTATTGCAGCGGCTGCGGCAACTGCCAACGGCTTTGCCCGATGGATATAAGAGAAGTTCATGATGCAAAAGAAGACGGCAATGTGATGACAGAAGATTGCACGTTATGCACGCAATGTATGCAGGCTTGTCCGGTGGACAACGTGCTGACTCTGCGCTTCGGCAAAAAAATACTTTTTTCATCAGCCAAGGATTTTGTGATTCAGAAGAACAGAAAAGGAAACTGAGGAACATTATGATGGTAACCAATAAGACGGATGAGCGTCTGCAACGCAGATACGCCCGTTTTCAAAAAAAGGTAGGGGAAGAATATCAGTTGGAAGAGGCTTTGCTGAAAGATCGCCCGGATTACTTTCCCGTTTATGACTATTTTTTGCAGATGGCGGGACAGCCTTTTACTGCGGAAGCGTTACAGGAACGAACCGGTCGGCGTTTGGCCGGGCTGTTTTGTATTCAGGCGCCCTTAGAGTTATTTTTAGCTTTTGACCTGCAGCCTGTCCGTTTATGCGGCGGGTATCAGACGGCACAACAGGTACTGGCCTCCAACTTGTCGGTATTGATGTGCCCTATGCTGAAATCCTTTATGGGAAATTTCACACTGTACAATAACAGCTTTCAGGATTTTCAACTGGTGGTGCTTCCGACGACCTGCGACTGGGTGGTAAAATTACCGGAAATCATGGGACAGTCGGAGGACAAACTGTATTATCTGGAACTGCCCCATGTAAAAGATACGGAAAAAAGTCAACGCCGCTGGCTGGAAGAAACCGTTGAATTAAAACGGATTTTGGAAAAAAGCACCGGGCAAAAGTTGAACCGAAAAAAACTGATGGCGGCTACGGCAGAAATCACAGAAGTCTGGGCCCGTCTGGATGAGTTAAATAAACTTAAAGGTGAGGGCATTTTGTCCTCCGTTTGGTATATGCTGATCGCCAATGCGTTTTTGCAGGATAAAATTTCCGTATGGCTGGAAAAGACCGCGGAGGTGATTCAGGCGGTGTGTACGCGGCGGACAATAGAGGAACGGGCGAAGGCCGGTTCATCATCAAACCATGAGACGGATAAATCCGTGGGAAGAACCGCAGAAACTGCGTTGTCAAAAGAAACGCCTGCGCAGGATAGTGCTACAGTGCCGGCAGTCTTTATGGCTGGCTCTCCCGTTACGTTCCCCAATTTTAAATTGCCGGAACTGGTAGAGCAGGCCGGTATGCACATTGCGGCGGATGATCTTTGTTCTTCCGAACGAATCGTACCCGGCGGCGTAGTGTACAGTGACACATCCGAAGCGGGCATCCTGCGGGCCCTGGCAGAGCGTTACCATAAAGCCTGTATCTGTCCTACCTTTGTGGATAATGACAGAAGGATCAACAATATTTTGCAGGTGGCAGAAAAGTATAAGATCAAAGGCGTGATTTATAATCTGTTAAAGGGTTGTCATCCTTATGATATTGAAGCCATCACCATAGAAAAGAAACTGAAAGAAAACGGGTTGAAGTTTATTAAAATCGAAACCGATTACGGCAGAGAAGACAGTCAAAATATTCTCACGCGTCTGGAAGCATTTAAGCAGACATTATAATATGAATTTTATGACAGGAGGAACATATGTCATATCGTGTTGGGGTAGATTTGGGCAGTACCGCCATAAAAACGGTGTTTGTCAAAGATGGGAGCCTTGTTTGGTTTAAAGCGGTTCCTACTGCGCCGGGACAGGAAGCCATTGCTTCCCGGGTGATTGAGGAAGGGCTACAGGCGCTGCAGGGAGATAAAAATGAGATTGAAGGAATCGCGGCTACCGGTTATGGAAAAAACCTTTTCCACAGTGCCGATAAAGTCATAGACGAAGTTTCCGCCAATGCCCTGGGTATGCATATCCTGAGCGGCGGTGAAGCAAAAATGATTATTAACATAGGAGGACAGGATATCAAAATCATTAAAGTAGATAGTGCAGGAAAATTAATTGAATTTAAGATGAACGATAAATGCGCCGCCGGAACCGGTCGTTTTTTTGAAATGGCTGCCCGCATCCTGGATACTTCGTTGTATCAGTTTGGTGACCTTGCCGCGCAGGCGCCTTTGGCAGCTACGATCAACAGCACCTGCGTTGTCTTTGCTGAAAGTGAGATCGTATCGCTGATTGCAAAGGGAACGCCGAAAGAAGCGATTATTAAAGGGCTGCATGAATCCATTGCCCGGCGTATTTCCGGGATGATTAACGGCGAAGTGGAAGAGGGCGTTTATCTGGACGGAGGCTCGGCTAACAATACCGGTCTGGTGGAAGCTCTGGAAGATGAGCTGTTTACAGATGTGGATGTATTAGCACACCCGCAGTTTACCGTGGCGTTTGGCGCGGCCAGTTCCCTGTAAAACAGGGCGCAGTATAGCGTGGAATAGTGTTCATATTTTATTAAAATTTCTTATAAATTCAGGAGGAAACAGGATGAAACGCAAAGGAGTGTATCCCTTTACCGCAATTGTAGGACAGGAAGATATGAAGCTGGCTTTGATTTTGAACGTCATCAACCCGGCGTTAGGCGGTGTATTGATCAAAGGTGAAAAAGGCACGGCAAAATCTACGGCCGTAAGAGCGTTGGCAGAGTTATTGCCGGCGATGAACGCAGTAAAAGGCTGTCGTTTTCACTGTGATCCGGAGCAGGAGAACCTCTGGTGTGATGATTGCAGCAAGATGAAAGCCAAGGGCGAACCCTGGCAGATTGAAACCTTGAAAATGAGGGTCGTAGAATTGCCAGTCAGCGCTACGGAAGACAGAGTAGTCGGTACGCTGGACGTAGAGTATGCCATTAAAAAAGGCGAGAAAAAATTTGACCCGGGTTTGCTGGCGCTGGCCAACCGGAATATTCTCTATGTGGACGAGATTAACCTGTTGGATGACCATGTGGTAGACGTGCTGCTGGATGCTGCGGCTATGGGCGTGAACACGGTAGAACGGGAAGGTGTTTCTTATTCCCATCCGGCCCGGTTTGTCCTGGTAGGCACTATGAACCCGGAAGAAGGGGATATTCGCCCCCAGTTGTTGGACCGTTTCGCTTTGTCTGTAACCGTTACAGGGGAACACGATCCCGCCGACCGTAAAGAAGTGATTAAACGCCGTCTGGCCTATGAAGCAGACCCGGATGCTTTTATCGCATCTTACGGGGAAGAGCAGAAAGAACTGGCCGATCAAATCGTTGCCGCCGGGAAATTGCTCCCCTCTGTTCAGGTAGCGGAAGAGATGCTGGACAAAGTGGCCGAACTGGCCATTGCACTGGGAGTAGACGGGCATCGTTCTGATATCACCTTGATTAAAACCGCCATGACACTGGCTGCGTTCCGGGGACGGCAGGAAGTGGAAACAGAAGATTTGAAACAGGCTGCTAAGCTGGCCCTGCCTCATCGTATGCGCCGTCGTCCTTTTGAAGAAGGCACGCTGGACATGGAAAAAGTTTTAACTATATTGGAAAACGGATCTGTGGCTGACATGTGAAGCTTTGGTATAAACAGTATTCAGAAGAAAGATGAGGCATACAATGTCAGTCAATTTTACAGGCTATCCTTTTACCGCAGTGGTGGGGCAGGACACGGTAAAACGGGCAATTTTAATCGTATTGGTAAATCAGAAGGCGGGAGGCCTTTTAATCAGCGGCGCCACCGGCACAGCCAAATCAGTGCTGGTTCGCGCTGCGACGGAGCTGTCCGGTCAACGCAGGATCTTTACACTGCCTTTGAATGTGACCGAGGATATGCTGTTCGGCAGCATTGACATGGAATACGCTGTCAGTAAAGGGGAGCGGCGTTTCGAGCCGGGTCTTCTGGGCCGGGCCGATGAACATATTATTTATATTGATGAAGCGAACCTGCTTCGTCCGGAACTGCTTACCGCCGTGCTGGATATCAACATGGCAGGGGAGAATCGGGTGGAGCGGGATGGGATTTCCTTTACCCATAAAACAGAATATACCGTGATTGGCACCATGGATCCCCGGGAAGGAACGCTTCCGGCCCATTTATTGGATCGTTTCGGTCTGTTTGCGGAAACCGAGAAACTGATCGAAAAACCGCAGCGTATGGATATCGTCCGGCGTCAGCTGGATTATGCGTCCGATTGGAAGAGCTTCAGAGAAAAATACGCGGAAGAAACCGAGCTGCTTGCTGAAACAGTAAAAAAAGCGCGGGAACTGCTGCCCCAGGTGGAAGCCGGTGAAGCTATGATGGACCTGGCGGTGCAGTATTGCTCTCAGGCTTACTGTGCCGGTCATCGGGCCGATCTCTATCTGCTGGAAGCGGCGAGAGCCATTGCCGCCCTAGCGGGGCGCGCTTATATTCTGCCCAAGGATATGGAAGAAGCGGCGCAATATGTGTTGCCGCACCGGATGCGCAAACCGCCGGAGCCGCAGCCGGAGGAAGAAGAACCGCAGGAGAATAATGAGCAGGAAGATCAGGACGAAGAACAGGATACGGACGAAAATCAGGAAGAACCGGAAGAAGAAAACGAGGACGATCAGCAAATGCCACCGCCTCCGCCACCGGACGCGGAGGACGGAAAGCAGGAAGATGATCAGGAACCGCCGGAGGAGGAAGAGCCGCCGGAAAAACAACCGCCGGAACAGGACAATTCGTCCGAAGAAGACAGGGTGGACGGCATCGATATGCACTTCCCCTTACCTAAAATGCTCCTGGATATGGGCCGGGACCGCGTCAATCGCAAAGGCAGCGGTAAACGCAGCCTGACGAAAACCGACCTGAAACAGGGACGCTATGTAAGAGCGGAGATTCCCAAGGTCAAAGTGAACGATCTTGCCTTTGATGCCACGATCCGTGCGGCTGCTCCTTTCCAGCGTCATCGCCCTAAAAATGACTGCGCTATCAATATTCAAAAAGGCGATCTGCGGCAGCGGGTGCGGGAAAAACGTATTGGCACTACCTTCCTGTTTACCGTGGATGCCAGCGGCTCCATGGGCGCCCAGGAACGGATGCGGGCGGTGAAAGGCGCTATTTTTGCCATGCTCCAGGAAGCCTATCAAAAAAGAGATAAGGTGGGGATGATCGCTTTTCGCCGAAAAGCAGCGGAGGAGCTGTTGCCCATTACCCGCAGCGTAGACCTGGCGCAAAAACGTCTGGCAGAACTGCCTACCGGTGGGAAAACACCGCTGGCAGAGGGACTGGCGCAGGCCTTTATTACGCTGGACATGCTGAAACGCAAAGAACCGGATGCGGAACCGGTCCTGATCCTGGTTACGGACGGACGGGCCAACGCCGTGGTACAGGAAGGCGAAGACCCGGTGGAAAGCGCTATCAAACTGGCTCAGCAAATTCACAAAGCGAAAATCACTTCGGTGGTCATTGATACGGAAACGGATTTCATCAAACTGGGTATCGCAAAGCGAGTTGCCGCAGAAATGGGAGCAAATTACTATAAGCTTCAGCAACTGTCCCAGGGCGAGATTTTACATATTGTACGGAATCTGGGTGTATAGAGACAGGGACGTAGATGGTTGTGCTATCCGTCTGCTTCTCACCTGAAACTGAGCCTGTCAAGGCAGGTTTGAGGAGATGTGCTAAAGGTAAGCAACACAAGGCCCATTGAGTGTGTAAAGGTAAGGGGTTTTCATGGCAGATATTATTATTTTCAGCAATGTGGAACGGCAGTATCAGCGACTGGAACAGGCGCATATCCTTTTAGTAAAAGAAGGTATCCTTCAACCGGGTTGCCGCAGTCTGTTCTTTTCCAGTTCTTCTGTCTGGGACGGTGCGGCTGAAAAAGAAATAAAAGACGCAAAGGCCGTGTTTCTCATTTGGCAGGGAAAGGTATTTCCCAATGCGTTCAGTGAAGCGGCCGAAAAGATTTTGCGAAAAAACCGGATACCCTATGGCATTTTTTCTTCCACGTTAAATGAAATAGAGGCTGCCAGGGATGTCTCGGCAGAAGAAATTGCGCTGGTCAGCCGTTATCTCAGTTACAGTGGTCAGGCGAATTATCGCTCGCTCTGGCTCTGGCTGGATCAGCGGTTCCGGGGCACAAAACAAACGATCGCACCGCCGGTAAAACTGCCCTGGTATGGTGTGATCACCCGGCCTGAGGGTCAGGTTAAGAGTCGTATTGATAGCAAGCAGGAAGAAGACGTTGCGGATCCTGCTACGGCGAATCGTAATATAACGGAGCATAATACCGAGGATCACAACGCAACGGATAAAAAGATAAGGGTAGGTATCTTATTTTCCCGGGAAAACTGGCTCTGGCAGGATACAAAATACCTGTGGGTACTGATCGATGCCCTGGAAAACAGAGGCATGGAAGTGCTGCCCATCTATTCCCTGTGGAGCGACAATGCGGCGGAAGAGGCTGCCGGCGTCAGTAAAGCGGTGCAGGCGCTGTTTTATCGGGACGGAAAATGCCTGATCCACGCTTTGGTCAATACCTTTAAGGTGGAAATGACCCGCAGCAGCGGGAACGATCCGGAGTTTCTGAAAAAGTTAAATGTGCCGGTGCTGCAGGGCTATAACCTGTTGGGGGATTACCAGCGTTGGTGGGACTCTTACATCGGCATGGATCCGGTGGAGCTTTCCTGTAACGTAGTAGAACCGGAGTTTGACGGGGTGATTCATGAACTGCCCCTTTCCACCAAAGAATACGGGGAAGACGGCGGGGTTTATTATGCGCCGATTCCCGAACGAATTGAAAAATATGCGGATAAAGTAAAAAAATGGGCCTTGCTTGCGCACAAAACCAATGCGGAAAAACGGGTGGCCATTATTTTCCATAACTATCCGCCTACGAATGACAGTATCGGCAGCGCTCAGGGACTGGATTCTTTTGCCAGCGTGATCGCTCTGTTGGCGGCGATGAAGGAAGCCGGGTATCAGGTAGAGAAGGTGCCGGAAGATACGGCAGACCTTTGCCAAACCATTACTTCCGGCATCACCAATGACCGTCGTTTTCTGACGGAAGAACAGATGAAGAAAGCCCTTACCGCTGTGCCGCAAGAAAAGTACGGGGCCTGGTTTGAACAACAGGATCTCTTTCTGCAGAGTGAAATGGAAGAAGAGTGGGGACCGGCTCCGGGCGATGTGTTCCAGCATGAAGGGCGCCTGTTGATCCCCGGTATTCCCAATGGCAATATCTATATCGGCATGCAGCCGCCCCGGGGGTTTGGGGAAGACCCGGGCAAAATTATCCATTCACCGGCCTGTCCGCCGCCACACCATTATCTGGCCTTTTATCAGTGGCTGCGGGAAGACTGGAAAGCGGATGCCGTGATCCATGTGGGAACCCATGGTTCCTTAGAGTGGTTGCCCGGAAAGAACGCCGGCCTGTCCGCCAAATGCTATCCGGATGCCGCGTTAGGCGATCTGCCGGACATTTATCCGTATTATGTTACCATTGTGGGGGAAGGCATACAGGCGAAACGCAGAGGCGCCGCCTGCCTGATCGGGCATCTGAACCCGCCTACCTCCCATGCTGACACCTACGAGGATCTGGCTGAACTGGAAAAGATGCTGGATGAATACTCCCACTATAAGGTGCAGCAGCCCGGCGCAGAAGAGACGATCAAGAACAGGATTTTGACAAAAATAAAAGAAATGCATCTGGAAGAAGATATTCCCAAAGACGACATTTCTGATGATGCGTATATCCTGAAGATCCATACCTATGTGGAACGCCTGAAACATATGCAAATCAGGACCGGTCTGCATATTTTAGGCAAAGCACCGGAGGGAGATACGCTGACCGAATACATTCTGGTGCTGACACGGGTGGAAAACGGCGACATTCCTTCCTTGCCCAAAACCATTGCGGCAGCCTGGGGTTGCGACTACTATCAGTTGGAGCAGGACAGCGGCTGTATTTTGGCCAATGGCGAAAACGGCGCGGCCTTACTGGACAAGATATGGAGAATTTGTACTGCTATTGTAGAAAAATTGCGGGCGGATGCCTTTGCTGCCGCAGCCATAGAAGATTTGTTTTCGCTGCCTGAATGTGAAGATGTGCCCTTTACAGATGAGTTGCGGCAGGATCTGCGGCAAGTCGCCGTCTTTATCTGTACGGTCATCGCTCCAAACCTGGCGCTGACCAAACAGGAGATTACGAACACCTTGCGGGCTTTAAACGGCGAATACATTGAGCCGGGACCCGGCGGCGCACCAACCAGCGGACGGGTGGATATTTTGCCCACGGGGCGCAACTTTTACGGTGTGGATCCCATGGCGCTGCCCACGCCGACTGCCTGGGAACTGGGCAAGGAGCTGGCAGAACAGGCCGTTTCCCGCTTTATTCGGGAAGAAGGCCATTATCCGGAAAGCATCGGTATTATTCTGTGGTCCGATTCCAACATGCGAAGCCACGGCCAATGTATTGCCGAGGTACTGTATCTGATGGGGATCCGCCCCGTATGGCAACGGGGCAGCCAGCGAATCTGCGGCCTGGAGGTCATCCCTCTGACGGAATTGCAGCGCCCCCGTATCGACGTGACTATGCGAATCAGCGGTTTGTTCCGGGACTCTTTGTCAGCGGCGGCGGAATTGCTGGAAAAAGCAGTGAACCTGGCTGCGGTACAGGAGGAAACACCGGAGGATAATTTCATTCGCAAACATATTGAAGAAGATACGGATGACCTTATGGAAGAAGGCCTGACCAAAGAAGAAGCTATCCGACAGGCAAGTTACCGCATCTTTGGCTGTCCTCCCGGCAGCTATGGGGCCGGCGTAGCCCATATGTTGGAAGAAAAGAACTGGGAAACGGTGCATGACCTGGGGGATGTGTATGTCCGCTGGGGCGCCCATGTTTACGGTAAAAAAGAAGAAGGGCAGTTTTTGCCCAAAATTTTCCGGCGTCGTTTACAAGGCATCGAACTTACCATCAAAAACATTGATAACCACGAAGTGCATTTATTGAACTCCGATGATTTCAACGCCTATTGCGGCGGTATGAACGCAGCAGTACAGAGCATCCGGGGAAAAATGCCCCGGTGCTATATTGGGGACAGTGCGGACCGGGCCCGTACGGAAACCAGAAGTCTGGGGGAAGAGTTCCGTCGGGTTTTCCGTGGGGAATCCATGAACCCCAAATACATTCAGGGCATGAAACAGCACGGTTATAAAGGCGCTTCTGATCTGGCGAATCTGGTCGTTCATGCCTTTGGCTGGGACGCCACCAGTTCTGTTATGGAAAACTGGATGTATGAAGGCTTTGCGAAAAAATTAGCTCTGGATAAAGAAATCCAGAACTGGATGCGGGAGGTGAATCCCTGGGCGCTGCACCGCATGACCGCGAAACTGTTGGAAGCCGAGCAGAGGAACATGTGGGAAGCCCAACCGGAAACTCTTGCGCAATTAAAACAACTTTATATGGAAATTGAAGGCGAGATTGAAGATAGGAGTGATGAGTGAAAGAGGAGATTTGTGAGCAGAATAAAATATTAAAAATTATGATATCGTAATGCTAATTTGTAAAATTATAATATCGGATTTTGAGAGGAGTGTAGTCAGTGCACAAAAATATTTTTAAATACAATGCAAAATCTACGAAGGCAGGTATAATGACGGGTATTTTATTCTGTTCGTATATAGGTGGTACTTTACTATGTGAGGCTAATTCTTCTAACTCTGAAGCGATGCCATCATATATTTTAGAAGATATTGTGGTTACTGCGACAAGAACAGAAACTAAAGATTTGGATACGCCGGCAACAACAGTGGTTATTACAAGAAAACAACTTGAAGAACAAGGAGAAAACTCATTGTTTGAAGCAATATCAAAGGTTGTAGGTATTACTGCGTGGTCGTTTGGTACAGGCGGAGGAGATTATGTCGGCAATCCAATTAGGTTGAATATTAGAGGCATTGATAAAGGAACATTAATTCTTCTTAATGGTGTACCAATCAATTTAGAAGCACAAAATTCGATGATTACAGCGATTCCTGTAGAAGCGGTAGAACGTGTCGAAATCGTGAAAGGAGCTAGTTCTGTTTTGTATGGTGCAGAAGCCATGGGCGGGGTTATTAATGTAATTACAAAACAGACAAATAAACCTTCAACGAGCGTTGGTGGTGAATTTGGAAATGTCGAATCCAATACCTTTATAAATACAGGCGGTCCGAACTGGAATTTGCGTTATAAGAAAGAGTGGATTAAAGGGCTGTACCCGTTCAATAGTGTTGTAAAACAAAGCAAAGGATATAGTGTTAGCAATAAGCATAAAAGTCATAAAGACGGTGTGTTTTTTAATATGAAACTGGGGGATAAACTGACTGCTAATTACATTTTTAATGATATTGACAGCGGATTTACTGCCTGGGTATTTCCTAATATGAATGATATTTATAAAGATCGCACTATGTCCACAAATTACATTCAAAATAGGAGGCAACATGTCGCGGATATAATTTATGATGATAAGGAAAATGAGTTTAGAGCGATTGCTTCTTACCTTCATAATGAATTAAAATATTGGAAGACCGCAAAGTCAAAGAAGACTGGAGAATGGGAAACAACATTAACAGATTCGATTGGTCAGGGATATAGTGTAGACATACAAAAGGGATGGAAATTAGGTGAAACAAGCCACTTACTTAGTGGAATGACATGGCATAAAGAAAAATATGATCGGGACCCAAAACATATTGAACGAAATAGTTATGCTACATTTCTTTCTTATGAAAAAGAAATTAATAAATTTTTATCAGCAATAATAGGCGCCAGGGCGCATTTTGTTAAAGCGAACCATCTAGAAAAGAAGCAAAACGTATTTTTACCGCAGTTTCAAATGAATTACAAGATGAATCCACAGACTTCTCTTTATTTAAATGTGGGAAAAGGTTTTGAAATGCCATCCATTACAAGCCCCTTTTCGTATAAACTTTCTGAAGATCTGAAGCCCCAGGAAGGGTGGAATTATGAAACAGGTGTTAAACATATTACGGAAAAAGAAGGATGGAAATTAGCTCTTTTTCATATGGACATAACCAATAAATTTGATTGGGTAAAAGAAAATCAATTGATCCCAGGAGGGAATCCGGATACTAATGTGATAGTTAATAAGGCAAAATTCCGTAATACTGGAATTGAATGGGAGTATTCAAGAAAATTAAGCGATAATTGGAATTTTAAATATTCTATAAGTTATGCAAATCCTCAATCTAAAAGTTTGAATGGAAAATGGGAACAAGATTTTTCGAAATTTCAGACAGGGCTTGATTTAACATATCAGAAAGATCGTTTGTCAGCCAATATGAATTGCTTTTTTATCGGGGCAAGGGAAGATGCGGCTTATACAAATACTCGAGAAAGTTCCAGCAAAAAAGGCGCAGATCATTCTGTTCCTGATAGCTTTCAAGTAAATGCTTCTCTCCGTTATAAAGCGACCCCTAGAGATACTTTTACTTTTGGTGTATACAACCTTCTTGATCGCGAGAATTTGATTAATAGGTATGAATATCCTGCATTAAGGAGAAATGTTCGAGTTGGATATATTCACACATTCTAGTTTTGGGTAAAGAAATTTTAAAATTAAAATGACGAATTTATAGTAGATCATGTATTAAGTATAATAGTGTTGCCATTAAATACGCTGTACAAAATGGCGTTTTTATACCATTTTATACAGCGTATTTTTGTTTCAGATATTTTGTAATTTTATTTTTTCTTTTATAGATTTTTAAATAGTCGTATCTTTTTATTTTTAAGTTTTATCTGCGTGCGTTTTCTTGCTAAATGTATTTTCTTTGTTATGGTAATGGGGAAAAGGTTTTTGAACGAAAACTTGTCAGTTAATAAAATGTAGTGGGGTATTGTTATGAGGATAACGAATAACTTTTTAAGAGTGTGTTTTACAGGATTACTCTTTTTTCTGTTATTTATTTTTGCTGGTTGTGTAAATCAGAAAGGGGAAAAGTCACAAACAACAACAAAAGGTTATGAGGTCATTGACGATCAGAATACTGTGGTAAAGTTATCCTGTAAACCGCAACGTATCATGACTACGCACTTCCATTTAGATAATTTGCTATTAGGTGTAGTACCGGAAGAACGAGTGGTTGCAATTAGTGATTCTTTTGATGATGAAGTAGCTTCCTACTCTGAACCAAGACAATTTACCAAGCCGAAAAGATATCATTGGACCATTCCTTTTGAGCAAACTATTGTATTTAAGCCGGATCTTATTATTGCAAGACCAACAACAGGTGAAGAAAAAATTAAAAGTTACCGAGATATGGGGATCCCAGTATATGTTTCCGATTTACCTTCATCTGTCGAAGACGTAAAGCAAAAGATAACTAATATTGCGGCCGTTTGTGGAGAACCAGAGCATGGGAAAAGATTAAATGAAAAGATAAATCAGGTTTTAAGACAAATTAACGAAAAAATATCTAGAGACAAGCAATTTAGTAAAAGTTTCGTTTTAGTTTGTAAAACAAATCCAAAATATGGGGGAAAGGGGTGTTTCTTTGATAATCTATGTCAACTTGCAAAAGTACGTAATGGTATTGCGGACATGGGGATAAATAATGGGCAGTTGATAGGGATGGAAGTGATGGTTAAGTCAGATCCAGATTATTTCTTACTTTCGAAAGGTAGAAAGCAAAAGTATGAAGAAGAGAAAAAATATAAAAATGAATTTTTGAGTAATCCAGCTCTGCGAGATTTGCATGCTATTAAAGAAAAGAATGTGTTATTTATCGAAGAAAAATATCTTTATTCTAATAATCAAAACTGTATTTGGGCTATAAAAAAACTTGTAAATATAGCATACGGAAATATCTTGCCAAAGGAAAAAGAAGTTTTTTTAAAAGGCTATTGATATATTTATAAGAAGGCATGAAAAAAAGTCTGTAAAATCAAAGTAGGTCTTCTATGATAAAAGGGTATTTAAATAATCCTGTGGCCGACCCTATCACATTATTGTGGTCGGACCTTTAACAAGTCTGTGGTTACCCTATAAATAATCTTGTGGTCAGGCTACTACATTTTGTGGTTGGGCTATAACAGTATTGTGGTTTCAGCGGGAAAACGTAGCGAAAGATACGTTTTCCCGCCTTTCTATTTTTAAAAATGGTAGTTATCGTTAGGATTAAGACAATAGAGGATTCTTTTTCTAGTTCGTTGGAAATTACTAAAGCCATTGCTGTTATACAACAGCTTTTCTAAAATCCTGTTTTTCGATTCCATAAAGCTGTTGTTAATGCGAACTCCTTGAATTGGAGTAAAGGAATTTGCTATCTCGGTATGCCAGTTGTTAAGTAATACGGAAAAAGGTTCTAATTCTGGAATACCGGCATCTGCAAATTTTAACGCAGCTTCTTCTATCGCTTCCGGTGCAGTATGGATTGAGCAGGTGTTGTTTAGCCGGATATAATATTCCTTGAGCTCATAGGCAGTTTGGAGATCTGGAAAAGAAGAGAACATCAAATCCCTTAACTCACGGTAGTTCAGATAGCGACCTAGTCGTTTGTTATATTTAGGCTCATTATCCAGGAATGTATTATGGTGGAATACAAATCGAAACTTGGAAAGCAGGTACTGTAAGTTTTCGCTTTCCGTCCGTCGGCGACAGCGCAGCAAGACATCCCGAAAGCAAGTTGTCAGGTTTTTAATAACATGAAAGCTATCAGCACAGACCTGTGCCTTTGGAAAATAGATAGAGGCAATATCTTTATAGGGTTCATGCAAGTCCATAGAAACATATTTCACATTATCTAATTCACTTCGATGCGTTGTATAATCTAACGTTTCTCTTTTTATCTTACTGAAATATTGCATCAGATATCGCTTTCTTCGATCTGGAAGAACATCGGTGACTTCTCCTGTTGTAAAATTCATAAGCAGACAGCAATACAAGGAGTCGTAGTCCGATTCCGGAAAATAGTGTTCATCTATAGAGAGAACTTCCAGCAGAGGTTTGCGGGGAATGGTCACGTAAGCATCAAACAAACGCATAACTTTCGTGATCGAGACATTATATCGTCTGGCAACGGAAGTATAGGTTGCCTCCGGATACTTTAGGTCTTTCAACACATTGACCTTTGTTTCGTAGGTCAGACACTCACTGGAGTTAATAAAAGGGTTCTTTTCATGAAAGGTTAATTCGCAAGCCGTACATTTGTATCTGCGTTGCTGGTAAAAGATAGTGCATTTACGATGTGCAAAAGTGGAATGGGTTAGCTTCCTTGGATAATATCCGTGGATCGTCACAGGGGTTCCACAAAAAGGACATACGGTAATCCTCGCTTTGAGTTTTAACTTGAAGTCAATACTGCCATCTGATTTTTCCAACGAAATCAGCTCTTGTAGGTCGCTGTCTTTTACATTCAGCAACTTTGTGATAAACTTTTCTAAAGACATACGTGTCTTACCTCCTCTTTTTTATGGATGTTTGGGATATATCCATTGTAAAGTAGGAGGTTCTTTTCGTTAAACGGAAAATTTCAGACCACAATTTTGTTATAGCGAAACCACAATGTTTGTTATAGGGGTAACCACAGTCTGTTTAAAGCAAACCACAATTCTGTTATAGCCAAAACAGACCACAGCTTTTGTTATAGGGTAGACCACACCACAGGATTATTTATAATCCTTGATAAAATAAAAGCATAGGAGTCCTATTTTATTATGGCAAGAAAAGAGAAACAACCCATCCACAAAGTACAGATGACGGAAGGAAAACGAAATATTATTCGCCAACTTCTCGGTAGTGTCAAGATTTATGCGCAAAATTAATTGCAGGCCCTGATGAACTTGGTTAGGCAACGGAGGCATCGTCCTGTAACGCCTCCAGGTGCTTCATGTTCATGTATTTCTTGTTGCCCCACTGGGTTCCGGCCACATGACGCAATCTGGCACAGACCAGCATCAACGCCGAGTTGCCATCGGGGAAGCAGCCTACTACTCGCGTCCGTCTGCGTATTTCCCGGTTCAGCCGCTCAATCACATTGTTCGTCCGGATCCGCGTCCAATGCTCGCTTGTAAAATCGCAGTAGGTCAATGTTTCCTCTACGCTGTCTTCAATCTTCTTGGCCGCCTCTTTCAGCTTCATGGCTCGCAGTTCCGCCACGACGGCTTTGGCCTTTTCTCTAGATGCCTTTTTACTCTCTTGCGCATGGATTGCCTTGCGCATTTTTGCCACCAGCTTCGCCTTGGATTTTGGCACAACAGAAAATACATTGCGATAGAAATGTACCACGCAGCGCTGGTATTTAGCCTCAGGGAATACTTCGCCCACAGCTTCCAGCATCCCGAGACACTTGCCCCCGACGAGGAGTTTCACGCCGTCTAAACCAGCGTCCTTTCAGCCACTGGAAGAAGTGAACCCAACTGGCCTTGTCTTCCTTCATACCCTCGGCCGCACCGAGCACCTCGCGGTAACCGTCCTCGTTGACAGCGATAGCTACAAGGATGGAGACATTCTCATATTCGCCGCCCCAGTTGCGGCGCAAATAGATGCCGTCCACATAAACATACGGATAGCGGCCACCCTGCAACGGGCGGTTACGCCAATCCTCGATATGGACATAGGCTTTCTTATTCAGCTCACTGATCGTGGACGGTGAAACTTTAGTGCCCCAGAGCGCCTCGGTAATGTCCTCGACGCGACGAACAGAAACCCCGGCCAGGTACATCTCGATGAGCGCTTCCTCTACGCTGCTCTCACGGTGGCGGTAGCGTTCGATAATAGCGGTCTCGAAAGACATGCCTTTCAGACGCGGCATATGCAGCGTAACATTGCCGGCGGTAGTGGTGAGATTGCGATCATAGTGGCCGCTGCGGTGGCCTTGACGGGCTTCATTGCGCTCGTAGCGTGCTGCCTGTGTCAGTTTCTCGGCCTCCTGCTCCAACAGCCCGTTCAAAGTTTCCTCGACGCTGCCGCGCACTAATTCTTTCAACTGCTCCTTGATAATTTCCTCATTGAACTGTACAATTTTCTCAGACATAGCTTGCTTACTCCTTTCAGAATGTTTTGGTGTCGTAACCTCATTCTACCAGAGCCTGCAAGCTATGTCTTTCTATTTTTCAATTTTGCGCAACTTATTATACCTTATCTATGAGTTTTAGCCAGTTGAGCGCGTGTAACGTGCGAAACAAACAACCATCCGCTATGCGGGTGGGATTGCAAGTTATACAAAAACTCACCTTTTCGTTACAATAGAAGTGTTTAAGCTTCCTATGTCTAACGAGAGAAAAGGTGAGTTTATGGCAAACAAAGCAAGTCATTTAGCACATACCGCATGGTTGTGTAAATACCACATTGTTTTCACCCCTAAGTATAGACGAAAAATTATATACAATCAATACATATGTTGGTAAGTATTCCACCCAAACTGAGCGTATCCTCGTTCATGTGTTACCTAAAAGGAAAATCGACCCGTATGATCTTCGACAAACATGCAAATCTGAAGTATAAATTTGGGAATCGTCATTTTTTGGCAGAGGGGTATTATGTAAGTACGGTAGGATTAAATGAAGCTATCATAAAGAAATATATTCAAGAGCAAGAAAAGCATGATGTGATGTTAGACAAAATGAGTGTAAAAGAGTACGAAGACCCCTTCCAGGGGTCAATAGCAAGCAATCTGATAGCCACATCTGTGGCAGCGAAAGAGGCAAGGGTATAGTGGCTTGAACAAAAGTGAAAACCAGTGCCTTTAGACGCTGACCAGTGACAGAGGCTTATAGCCTCAGACCATACAGCCCGTTAGACGGGCGGTATTGATTAAGTCTATGACTTACGTTTTACTTGCATGGAGATTTGGTTGATATATTCCGTGGTATCTGCTGTCATCCAATGATTCTTCAAAGGCATGACATAGGCGTTTCCTGCGGGCTCCAAATCATTTTTCTTAATGAAATCATTAAATTTTATTGAAATAAATTGATTATTTTGACAATAAGTGCCTTTAAAACGTACAGTGACATACAGGCCTGATGGTCTGATAAAAAGATTTTCAGAATTTGGAGATTCGTTTAATTGATCTTGTTTTATTGGAGAAAAGAATGCAATAGGACGAGGCTGCTTTCCAGCAAGGAAATCTCTGGCGGGAACAATCCATCCTATAGCCTTTTCTTTAAAATGTTGCTTTGAGAAAACGATATTATTATGCTTTGTAAATATTTTAAATCGTTCTATATTCTCAGTGATATTTTTTACATCACTGAGAAAGAATGTTTTTTTAGGGCGGAAACTTAAAGAAAATTGATTTAAAAGTGTTTCTCTAATTTTGCAAATTTGGCTAAGTGTCACTATGATATCTTTTTTGATTCGTTTTTTTGGGGCAATAAATTCGTCACATTCTAGCAGTTTTTTTTCTAAGATACTTTCTAAACCTTCAACATCACGATGTTCTAAATATTCTTTAATCTCGGACATCGGGATGTTCATTTTTCTTAGATTTATGATTATCTCTAAAGTCATATATTGTCTAAGAGTATAGTGTCGATACCCATTTGTAGATATATATTCGGGTTTTAAGATACCAATCTTGTCATAATATAATATTGTTTGTTTTTGTACTCCAAATAACCCAGCTAACTCACTGGCTGTCATAGTGTTGATCAAATTCTGTTTCATATCAAGTATCCTTTTAATATTCTAATCAAACGTAAAATTAGATTGACAGTATAATCGCTATATGGCTTATTATATCATAAATACAATTAATTTATATTACTATATAAATAAAAATATTATATAGTAAAAAATAAAGTTATATTTTAAAACTGAAACTAAACTTTTATTTTTATTAAATATGCAATACATTGTAGCTATAGAAAACCATATAACTGAGGGAATTTTTAATTGAACCAAGGTTTATTTCACATCCTATGTTCGCGGAATTAAATAAAGATCTGTGTAACACAAGATGTGTTATAAAAATATTTTAAAGAGGTGTTGGTTATGAAAAAAGTTTTGCGCAGTCTATTGCTGGTAACCGTGATTTCCAGCGCTCCAAATTTTGCGGCTTCGGTATATGCACAAGAACCTATAGGAGATGTATTTACCCTGGATGAAATTGTTGTTACAGCAACAAGGATCCCAGTAGAAGTGTTTAAAGCAAATACTAATATAAGCGTTGTAACTCGTAAAAAAATAGAAGAACGACATTATAATAACGTTTTGGATGCGTTACGCGACGTTCCAGGAGTATCTATTTCAGGCTTTGGGAATACAGGAGAAGTATATATGTCTAATAGTCTTCTCCTGAATGGAAGCGATAAAATTATTGTTTTAGTTGATGGTGTAAGGGCGAATATTAATGGTAGTGCAAGTGTCTTTGGTAAAATGGCTGTTTCAGAGCTATCTAATATGAATGCGATTGAACGTATAGAAGTTGTTAAAAGTTCTGCTTCTACATTATATGGAGCAGATGCAGCTGGTGGTGTAATTAATATTATTACAAGAAAGCCTCTTGAAGATGGGATACAAACCAAACTGACTGCTTCTACTGGTAGTTTTAAAAAAGAATTATATAACGTGAGTCATCGTGGAACAAAAGATGGTTTTTATTGGGGGTTCTTTGGACAAAAACGAATCGTAGATGATTTTAATGATGGATGGGGACGTAAAATTCCAGAACGTTTGAATTCGGTAACTAATGCATATAAGGTTGGGAAACGTTTTGGTGATACAGCAGACGTAAGTATTATTTACCAGACCTATTCTTCAAATTATATGCGACCCAATGGGGGATACGGTTTAGCGATAAAAAATCTAAAATATGGTAAATTTAATTCAGGAGAAAAAAGGAATAATAAACTTAACTTTAATTACGAACAGAAAATAAATGACAAGTTAAAAAATCAAATAGCTTTTTATCGCCATCAGCATGTAGCAGATGAGTTAAACTGGAATAAAAATTTAACCTTACAACAACCATATATATATCACTATACTACTTACGGTATTAGTGATCAGATTACATATAGGGCAAATGAACGATACCAGGTTGTAAGTGGTTTTGAATGGTACAAGGATAAGGTGGACCGTTTCCGTTCTAGTGCGACTAGTGATTTCAGCGGTAAACAATCTTCAAATAGGGCTATTTTTGTCAATAATGAATATAAATTTATGAATACATGGGATGTATCTATGGGAATCCGTTATAATGAAAATTCATTATTTGATTCTAAGTGGTTGCCTAGTATTACAGTGGGCAATACACCGAATGATAAACTGAATTATTTTATTGGTTTTAAAAAGTTTTTTGTAGCGCCTTATCCATCACAATTATATGGGAAATATGGTGAAGCCTCATTGAGGCCAGAATCAGGAAATGCTGTTGAGAGCGGCTTAAATTATCGTTTTGATGATACATTGACTGGGAGCTTTCATGCGTTCAAGCGTAAAATGAAGGATGCAATAGAGTTTGATAGTGTGCTTAAACGATACTATAATACAGGACATGAAGATACTAAAGGATTCGACATTCAAGTTAGGAAGTCCTTTGGAAAATACTTTGTGACTGACGTAGGGTATACATATACGTACATTAAGCCAAATGGGCCAAATTTTAATTCAAATGGTGATGGAAGAATGCCTCGCAGTGCTTGGAACATTGATTTATCTTATTCTAAAGATAAATTTAATGCTGATTTTGTGGCTCGGGGTATCATCGGAAAACAGGGAAGAAAAGAAAATAAATATGGCGATAATACATCATCCGAGGCTTCACCGTATCATACTTACTGGGTATTTGATTTAAGTATGAATTACAAAGCTACGAAGGAGATTAATATTTTTGCAAAATGCAATAATATATTTAATCGCCTTTATACTGAACAATGGGGATGTCTGTTGCCGCTTACGGGGGAATCATGGTATTCAACCCCTGGAAGGAATTTTGAAGTTGGGGTGGAATATACGTTTTAATTAAAGACAACACTTCCCAAGCGCTGATTGGGCTTTTTTATCAAGCCGTTCTCCGCCAGTTTTTTCCATATTCCTTTATGAGGATGCGTTGTATAAGAGCCGGACAATTATGGTAGGGAAAGTAATTGCTATGCCCCGCCGTTGTAACCAGCCACTATGGTATTTGTTATCTATAACCGAAGTGAAACCATCCTTGTCACTGCAATGGTTGAAATGGTGGTAAGCGTGGTGTAGACACATGCAAGGTTTACGCTGATAGAAACTCTCTGCGGTACAGGTGTATCTAAATCGGCGGTGTGTAACCTTCATAAAGAGTTGAACAAGGAAGTAGTGTAAATGTTTCGAAATCGTGTTCTTACCGATTACTACCCCTTTGAAACTGTGGGTGCAGCCTATTTTAAAGTAAGGGAGAACAACAGGGGAACATCCAGGGTTCTTATGTTCTCCTATACTGCTAACCGCTTTGGTACCGGCGAAGTCATAGGATTTGTAGAAAAATAAATCCGGAGAAACCTGGATGGAATTTCTCACCCGTTTAAAGTAAGGAGGGAAGGCGATACCGATGATTATCTTCGATGCGTGTGAAGGCATCGTAAACGCCATGCCAAAGTATTTCCGGAAGTAACCTGGTAACGTTGTCAAGTTCACTTTATCTGGAATATTTTGGACAAGACTGCGAGAAATACCAATCTGATTTTTATGCCGAGTTACAAGAAATATTCCATAGTGCCGTCAAGGGCAAGTTCATGGTCAAGGGGAGAGCCTCCTTGCAAACTACAGATATGTAACAGAAGAAGCCATGCGTTGATAGGAAGAGGAGCGCTGCACCGCATGACTGCGAAACTGCTGGAAGCCGAGCAGAGGAACATGTGGGAAGCCCAACCGGAAACTCTTGCGCAATTAAAACAACTTTATATGGAAATCGAAGGGGAGATTGAAGACCGGAGTGATGAGAAATAGCTTGAGCCCTATCTGTCAGGTCTTAAAAACAGGAAATCGACTTTCCAATATGACTTTTTTTTGTTACAATAAAAAACAAAGGGTAGTGTAAAAGTACAAAGATATGTATTTTTAAGAAGACCCTTTGTTTTTATACTGAGGAGGAGATTAGAATGTCAGATTCCGTAGTTCAGGCAAAAAAGAAGACTTTGATGGATCGTTTCCTGAATACCGTCGAAGCGGCAGGCAACAAGCTGCCCGATCCGGCCACATTATTTATACTTTTAGCGGCCGTTGTGCTGATCTTATCCGCTGTTTTTGGCAGTATGGGCGTATCAGCGGTGCATCCCGGTACGCAGAAGGTGATCAAGGTCGTGAATTTGTTGACGGTGGATGGTTTCCGCATGATGTGGAGCAAAGCCGTCACTAACTTTTCCGGATTTGCTCCGCTTGGCATGGTGCTGGTTTGTGTGATTGGCGCCGGTGTGGCGGAAAAGAGCGGATTTTTGGCTGCTTTTATGCAAAAGGTATTAGGCAGTGCGGCTCCGGCAATCGTGACCTTTGCTATTATTTTTGTCGGTATCAATGGCAACGTGGCCGGCGATGCGGCTTTTGTCGTACTGCCTCCGGTTGCCGGTGTTATTTTCCTGGGAATGGGACGGCATCCGCTGTTGGGCGTATTTTGCGGTTATGCCAGCGTTGCGGCAGGGTTCTGCGCTAATATCATGCTGGGCATGTCCGACTCCCTTGCCTATGGTTTTACAGAAGCGGCGGCCCGTATGATCAATCCGGCCTATATGGCGTCTCCGGCCATTAATTACTACTTTTTGGTGGCTTCCTGCGTTGTGCTTTCCATTGCGGGAACGATAGTGACGGAAAAATTTATGGCGCCCCGTTTTGCAGGGCAGGACCTGACCAAATATGAACTGGATTCTGAAGCCTTGCATTTGACTTCGCAAAAGAGCAAAGCCGTTACGGCGGCCTGCATTGCTACGGTGGTTGCCTTATTGATTTTGTTGGGGCTGAGCCTGGGCGAGCAGCCTATACTGGGCGATCCCAAGACCGGTTCTATTATGGATGGCAAGTCTCCGTTTATGGTGGGCATTATCCTGACGGTTACTATGGTTCTGTTTGTTCCGGGCACGGTGTATGGCTTTGTTTCCGGCAAATATAAAAATGATAAAGACCTTTGGGCGGATGTGTCCCAGGCCTTTAAGGACATTTCTTCTTATATATTGCTTTGCTTCTTCTGCGCACAGTTTACCAGCTATTTTGCCTGGTCAAACTTAGGGGCGGTACTGGCGATTAAAGGGGCGGGTCTGCTGAAAGAAATGAGCTTCACCGGTGTACCGTTGATCATCGGGCTCATGCTGGTTTCCTGTATTGTCAATATCTTTATCGGTTCCGCATCCGCAAAATGGGCTATTTTAGCTCCGGTCATGGTACCCATGATGATGATCCTGGGCTATGATCCCGCGATCACACAGGCCGCTTATCGTATCGGCGATTCCATTACGAACCCGCTTTCCCCGTTGTTTTATTACTTTCCGTTAATTTTAGGGTTTGTGCGCCGTTATGAAAAAGATACCGGTATGGGAACGATCATTGCCAATATGTTGCCGTATTCCATTTGCTTTACCATCTGCTGGATCGTCCTGCTGATTGTCTGGGTGGTGTTCAATCTGCCTCTGGGACCCGGCGGGAGCGTATATCTGCCCCATTGATTGAAGCATACAGAGGTCATTATGAATTTTAAAGAAGAAGCGGCGGCTTTACAGCCGTATATAGTGGAGCAGCGACGCTGGCTGCATCAGCATCCGGAACTGACTTTCCGGGAAAAAAATACAACGGAACATATTGAAAACGAATTAAAAAAGATGGGAATCCCTACCACACGGTTTCCGGATTTCTATGGGGTCATGGGTACGATCACAGGCAGCAGGCCCGGGAAAACGGTACTGTTGCGGGCGGATATTGACGCGTTGGGCCTTGCGGAGGAAAATGATCTGGCCTTTTGTTCCCAAAATAAAGGCGTGATGCACGCCTGCGGCCATGACTGTCATTCCGGCATGCTGCTGGGCGCCGCCAGTATGCTGCAGGCCCATAGGAAGGAACTGGCAGGGACGGTCAAATTGCTGTTTCAGGCAGCGGAAGAGTCGGGGCACGGCGCCAACTATTATGTGGATAACGGCCATATCGACGGTGTGGATGCCGCTTTTGCCCTGCATCTGATGAATGAGATCCCGGAGGGGTACTTCAGTATAGAAGCCGGGCCGCGGATGAGCAGCTGTACTGATTTTACACTTACTGTAAACGGTGCTTCCGCTCACGGTTCAACGCCGCATCTGGGGAAAGACGCCATTGTGGCGGCCAGCGCCATTATTATGAATCTGCAAACGCTGGTCAGCCGGGAAAACAATCCGCTGGCTCCGCTGGTCGTCACGATTGGCTCCGTGGAGGCAGGCAAGCAGTTTAATATTATCTGTAGCGAAGTCAGGATGACCGGCACCGTACGTACCTTTGCTCCGGAAGTTTTTGCACAGATTCCGGAACGTGTTGAAAAGCTGGTTGCTGTTACGGCGGAAGCGTTGGGCTGCACGACACGGCTTGCGATAGATACCAGGGAACCGGCGGTCATCAACGACCATGAGAAGTTAACGGGACTCGCGCAGCAGGCGGTAAAGAAGTTGTACGGGCAGGAGGCTCTGGCTTCCATGAAGCGGAAAATGGGCTCGGAGGATTTTTCTGTAATTATGCGTGAAGTCCCCGGGGTCCTGGGCTTTTTAGGCTATCATAATGAGGTCTGCGGGGCGGTGTATCCGCTGCATTCAAAAAAATTTTATGTGAACGATGCCGTACTCCAAAAAGGGGCGGCATTGTATGCCCAATTTGCCTATGATTACCTGGCCGGGAAAGGGGAAGGTGCAGATGCGTGATATAAAGGAACTGGCTTTGGCCGAAAAAAACTATATTACGGAACAGCGCCGCTATTTCCATTCCCATCCGGAACTGGGCGGGGAAGAGGTCGAGACGACGAAGCACCTGGTGGAAGAGCTGGAAAAGATGGGTGTTGAGGTACAGACCTTTTCTGATATTACAGGCTGCGTTGGTATCATAAAGGGAAAGCAACCCGGTAAAACCGTTCTGCTACGTTCCGATATCGATGCGCTTCCCATGCAGGAAGCCGATCTGACAAAACCCTATGCTTCCCAAAATAAAGGCGTGATGCATGCCTGCGGGCATGACTGTCACATGGCTATGCTGCTGGGCGCAGCCCGGATCCTCAGTTCACAGCGGGATGCGATCCATGGAACGGTAAAATTACTGTTCCAAATGGGGGAAGAGATTGGCACGGAATCCCGTCATTATGTGGAAAAAGGTGTATTGGAGGATGTGGATGCTGTTTTCGGCATGCATATCTGGGCTCTTTTAGACTCAGGGACGGCTAATTTTGAAGATGGGGAGCGCATGGCCTGCAGCGACCGTTTTATTATCACGCTACATGGAAAATCCGCCCATGGCAGTGCGCCCCACGAAGGAACAGACGCGATCGTGGCAGCGGCGGCTGTCGTAATGGGACTGCAAACCCTGGTCAGCCGTAAAAATGATCCTCAGAATACATTCGTATTAACCGTCGGTATGATGAATGGGGGGGCGCAAAGTAATATTATTGCGGACCGGGTGGAACTGGTGGGAACGACCCGTACCTTTAATAAAGAGTTCCGGAAAACATTGCCGGAGCTGATCGGCGAAACCGCAAAAAGAATTGCATCCGGCTACGGTTGTGAAGCGGAAAGCTCCTATTTCTTCGGCCCGGCCCCTCTGATCAATGAGCATATAAAGCTGAATGACATAGCACGAGGCGCGGTGCAACGGATTATGGGGAAAGAGGCGTTGGTTCCTATGGAAAAACAGATGGGAGCGGAGGATTTTTCCGTGTATATGGAACATACGCCCGGAGTGTACGGCTTTTTAGGTACGCGAAATCTTCAGAAGGGGATTTCCTGCGCTCATCATACTGTCACGTTTGATGTGGACGAGGACGTGTTCCCGGACGGCAGCGGCGTGTACGCGCAGTTTGCCCTGGATTTTTTACAATCGTGACGGCTGTACTCAGGCAGAGTTAGATTGGTTACCCCGCAGGCTTGGCACTTTTGGGAAAGGCGGGTGACGGCTGTACTCAGGCAGATCTGAATTCTCAGATTGGCAAATGCATAGAGATTGCAACAAGATAAAAGCATAAAAAAAGCGCATTTCAAAGGCATGTAATCTGTTCTTTGAAATGCGCTTTGCTATTTACCATAAATATGTGTTTAAGTTAGATTAGAGTGCTGATTTCCATATGTAAACCGATTAAAATGAAAAAAGTTGACAAAAAATTTCATATTTTTATCGTTTGACAAGTTTGTCCCCTGTATTATAAGGTAATAATAAAGAGCTTTATCATTGATTTTAGGAATATCTGGAAAGGAAGATGATATGAAAAAGGTATTTTTATCCGTATTTATGATACTTTTTCTTTTTCCATTATCGTGCAATGCGTCTGCAAATAGTAAGGCGGAAGTAGCGGATGCGAAAAAGATGATCACGTTCGCGGACGTGGGGTGGGATTCCATCAAGCTGAACAACGCGCTGGCCGGTTTGGTAGCGGAAGCTGTTTTTGGTTATACCTGGCAGGAAACACCGGGATCTACGCCTATTTCCCATGAAGCGTTGCTTAAAAATGAGGTAGACGTAATTATCGAGGAATGGTCAGATAACATTCCTTCTTATGCGGCTGATCTCCAAAAAGGCAAGTTCAGAGAACTGGGTATTAATTTTAATGATAATTACCAGGGGTTTTATATTCCTCGTTACATTGCGGACCGCTATCCCGACTTACGGACCGTGAAGGATCTGAAAAAATATGCAAAACTTTTTCAGGATCCGCAGGATAAATCCAAAGGCATTATTTATGGCGGGGTCACCGGTTGGTCTATTACAGAGATCATGCGCAAAAAGGTGGAGGCCTACGGGTTGAATGAGTCCTTTAATTATTTTGAAAGCGGCAGCGATGCGATCCTCAGTGCGGCGATGACCTCGGCCTGGGATAAAAAAGCGCCCATTGTAGCGTATTATTGGGAGCCGACTTGGCTGCTGGGCAAATATGATTTTGTCTTATTAAAGGATGAACCGTACAATGCAAAAGCGTTTCAAGAAGGGATCGGCGCCTGTCCGTCCGTTACGGTTACGGTAGCAGCCAGTAATAAATTTGCTGCGGCGCATCCGGAGTTTTGTGCCTTCCTTTCAAAATTTCATATGACGTCTCCCATGATCAGTCAGGCGTTGGCGTATATGAATGATACCGGTGCTACTTATCGTCAGGCGGCTGCCTGGCTGTTAACGGAATCGCATCCGGAGCTGATTGATATGTGGTTGACACCGGCACAAGGTGAGGTACTTAAGAAAAAACTTCAAAAAACGGCGACGCCTGTGGAGGTAGAGCCAGACAAACCAAATTGGCTGTTCCGGTTTCCACGATTTTTAGCAATTGATGCGTCCGTGATTGATAAAGTCGTCCGTTCCTTCGCGGTACGGGCGGAGAGTGTATTGGATGTGATCAAAGACACGCTCAATGGTATGGTAGGCTTTGTCAATCGCGGGTTAACCGGTATTCCCTGGATTTTACTGCTGTTGGTCGTTGTCTTTTGCGGCAGGAAAGCGCGCGGTACACTGCAAGACGGGTTGCTCTATGGTTTTTTAGTATTCCTCATCGGTGCCGTGGGTATGTGGGAATTGATGTGTGTTACTTTGGCGATCGTGATCACGAGCGTGGCGATTGCGCTGTTGCTCGGCATTCCAATCGGTATTCTGATTTCAGGTTCCGAAAGTGCCAATCGCCTTTTGCGTCCTGTTTTAGATACCATGCAGACAATGCCGGTTTTCGTGTATTTGATTCCGGCACTTCTACTGTTAGGTACCGGCAACGCCTCCGGTGTGGTGGCTACTGTCATTTATGCCATTGTGCCGGTGATCCGCCTTACCAGTCTGGGCATTCAGCAGGTAGATAAAGAAGTCGTAGAGGCCGGCCGATCCTTTGGTTCCACCTGGTGGCAATTACTGCGGAAAGTGCAGATCCCGCAGGCTATGCCTACGATTATGACGGGTGTGAATCAGACTTTAATGATGGCCATGTCTATGGTTGTGACTACTTCCATGATCGGTGTAAGAGGCCTGGGCATGGAAGTATTGAATGCAGTCAATCGCATTGAAATCGGCCGGGGCTTAATGGCCGGGTCCTGCGTTGTGATATTGGCAATCGTATTAGACCGTCTGACACAGGGGGTGTCCGCGAAGAAAAAGACTGAGTCGGACAACGTAATGCAGGAAGGAGCGGAAAACCGTGACGAAAACGAAAACTGATATCATCTTACGCATGGAACATGTAGCGAAGCTCTACGGACCCAATCAAAAAGAGGCGACGAAGCTGATGCTGGAAGGCGCCGACAAGGCGGAAGTCTACCGGAAATGCGGTTGCACAGTGGCGTTGTGGGACGTAAATCTGAAAATTCCACGAGGCAAGGTGTTTGTTATTATCGGGCTTTCCGGATCGGGTAAATCGACAGCGGTTCGCTGTTTTAATCAGTTAACGGTACCCACATTGGGTAATGTGTTTTTTGAAGAGCAAAATGTGGGGGAGATGAACCGGAAGGAGTTAAGGGAATATCGTCGCAGTAAGATTTCCATGGTGTTTCAGTCTTTTGGCCTGATGAATCATCGAGACGTATTAGGAAATGTATCTTACGGTCTGGAAATCAAAGGTGTGCCTCAGGAGGAACGGGAGCAACGGGCCCAGGAAATTATTTCAATGGTCGGATTGGAAGGCTGGGAGCATCAATCCTGCCAGGAGCTTTCCGGCGGGATGCGCCAAAGGGTAGGAATCGCCCGGGCGCTGGCTAATGATCCGGAAGTATTGTTGATGGATGAACCGTTTTCCGCCCTGGATCCGCTGGTGCGTCAGGATATGCAGTTTGAGCTGCTGCAAATTCAACGCAAGTTGAAGAAAACGATTATTTTTATTACCCATGATATTGATGAAGCTTTTAAGATGGGCGACGAAGTCTGTATCATGAAAGGGGGGCAGGTGGTGCAGACCGGCACGCCGGAGGAATTAAGCATCAACCCGGCCAATGAGTATGTGCGCAATTTCATTGGTTTTGCGGACAAGACAAAGGTCGTATCCGTCCGCAGTATTATGATTACGCCCACCAGTATCGTGCGCGTGCAGGAAAGCGTGGATCAGGCCATCCGGGAAATGCGCAGAAATAATCTTTCTTCCGTTGTGGTGATCGACGATGATTTGCATCTGGCCGGCATCCTTTCTATTAAAGAGGCGCTGGCCGCCTGGAAAAACAATCTTCCGATAGAGCAAGTGTTGCAGACGAACATTCCTACGGTATCGCCGGACGCGTTGATTTCAGATGTCGTTCCGTTGGCTTCGGAGGCCGCATATCCGATTGCGGTTACGAATCAGGATAATGTGCTTTTGGGGATTGTCACAAAAGCGGGGATTCTGGCGTCGTTTGTGTGAGGGGGGACTTCGCAGATGGAAATTGTCCAGCAATTCTGAGCTGGTAATATTCTCTTTCAGTCAGTGCAGGAGTTTACCTACATGATTACAGGATGTGAATCGGCAGCACAGCGAATAACTATTAAATTATAACAGCAGAGTATAAAAGAGCGATGGCGTTCTGGTCATTGCTCTTTTGCTTTATTTGTTAACTTCAAAACTTTATTTTTAATCATTTAGATTATACGTACATTTTTAATTAAATATTTAATTAAAAATAAAGATAAATATTTCTATTTTGCTATTATTACGATTTAAGATATAATAAATATAAAATATCAGTAAGGAATAAAACAGTTTGGGAGATAAGATATGCGAATTACCAAGACGATTAAAATTGCGTTCATTTTTTTTGCATGTGCGCTTATGTGCCTGTTGCTTTTATCCGGATGTGGCAATCAGGCAGCGATCCATACATCTGCTGATACATCTTATTCCGTAACGGACATGGTGGGGACCAGGGTTACTTTTAAGCAGAAACCGAAACGGATTTTAACTCTTTCCATGTGTACAGATCAAATCGTCCTGGGTTTGGTGCCCAGCAACCATTTAGTGGCGATCGACGCCTTGCTGGATGACCCCGTCAGTTCGAATATTGTTCCCATTGCCAAGCGGATAAAAACAAAAATCAAAAATCTCGGTGCGGAACAGATTATGGCACTGCAACCGGATTTGGTGATTGTTCCGGAGTGGGGAAAATCGGAAATGGTGGACAGTCTTCGAGAATTAGGCATTGCAGTGGTTATTGTGAAGGCTCCCGCTACAGTAGAAGACGTAAAACTTTTAATTCGCCAGATTGCGGCAGCCATGGGAGAAAAGGCAAAGGGTGAGCAACTGATTGCCTTAATGGATGCCAAGCTGCAAGAAATTACAGCAAAAACGGCTAAAATTCCACCGGATAAACGGAAGAACGTGGTCTTGATTTCTCTGATGACTTCGTATGGGGGCGCAGGATGTATTTATGATGATGCCTGTAAATATGCGAATGTCATTAACGGAATTACTGCAGTGGGACTAAAAAATGGACAGGCTCTTACGAAAGAAATGCTGGTAAAAAGTGACCCGGATCTTCTTTTAATGCCGGTATATAACAATCATGGAACCTTTGACACGCATCAATTTAATGATACGTATTTAAAAGATCCCTCCCTGCAATCAATGAAGGCGATTCGAGATAAACGCATTATTTATCCCAGAGAAAGCTTTCTGTATAATTGTTCGCAGGATGTGGTATATTGCATCGCAGAAATTGCCCGTTGTGCCTATGGCAATGAATTTGATTTTCCGGATGATGCGCATTTGAGTGTTTCAGGCGAGGAGAACAGGTGAAAACTGATGAAAATAGCTTTGTGTCATTTAGATTTGAGTATGGGGCCGCAAGAAAAAAATATTGAGAAGCTTTGCCGTGCCGTAGAAATGGCAGGGGAAAGAGGAGCGGAGTGGACAATCACACCGGAAACGGCTGTGCAGGGTTATCATTTTTATAAAACAAACCCGGCGCAGCGATTGCCTGAACAACCGGAGCCGGGGTTAGTGCCATTGCTGGAGAGTGTAAAGCAATATAAACAGTACCTTTTTTTAGGAGCCGGGGAATATGATACGGATACTCACTGTAATTTTAATACCTGTTTTGTATTTGGGCCGGATGGAACGCTGCTAAGTAGACATCGCAAAAATCATTCTCACGAGTTTGGAGCTGAAAATTGGGTAAAAAACGATACGTCGGTCAGGACCGTTGTGTGCAGCAATGTGAAGGTGGGACCTCTCGTCTGTGCCGATTCCTGGTTTATTGAGGATGGCCCTATGCGGTTGAAAAAGGAGGGTGCCCGGATATTATTGGACATTGCCGCCTGGCCGGTCTCCAAAGAATGCGGGGATCCTCGCCCCGTCTGGGAAAAGTGCTCTCTGCAAACCGGATTACCGCTGATCGTCTGCAATCAGACAGGTAAAAATCAATGGATGGATTTTACCTTGGCCGAAAGTATTTATGTGGAAGAAGGGAAAGCAAAATTAGCTTATAAGGGCAAGGAAGCGATACTTTTGTTTGAGTGGGATGAGAAAATGGGAAAAAGCGTATCTTCCGAATTTGCGGTAATCCCATTTTATAGATGAATAAAGCCTTAAATCAGAAGGAAAAATAAATTGTACAAAATGAAAATTCGTAAAATGCTTGCTAAGGAATATTTCGTACTTAACCTGTCTTTATTTATTATGCTTACTTTTTGTACTTTTGGCTGTGGCAATACAAATACAACGTATTCTGAACCCATCTCGATACAAAATACAGGCTATGAAGTAGTTGATGACCACGGCACTTTGCTGAAATTTACGGAAAAGCCGAAGCGAATCTACGCTACCACGATCAGTCTGGAAGAAATATTGGTAGAGTTGGTGCCGCCGGAACGGATTGCGGCCATTTCGGAGCCTGCTTTGGAACAGGATAACTCACTGATTGTAAACAAAGCAATGAAGGTGGCGGTTCGTGTGCCGCAACATGTCAGCGTAGAACAACTTTTAAAGCTGCACCCGGATTTGGTGATTGCCCAGGAAACCAATGCGAAAGAATATGTTCAGTCTTTGAAGGATGTGGGGTTTAAGGTGTTTGTCAGCAAAGTTCCTGTTACGGCGGAGCAGGTGAAAAAAAGAATCAGGAACATAGCGATTGCGGTGGGAGAAAAAGAAAAAGGTGACCAAATGCTCGCCGCTTTTGATACGAAATTAAAACGCATCCATGCTGTGGTGGATAAAATTCCTGCTAAAAAAGTAATCATGGCTTATTCACCTTTGGGTGTATTTGGCAGTTCCAAGGGGATATTTCACGCCATTTGCACGGAAGCCGGGGTAATTAATGGGGCTGCCGAAGCAGGCCTTACACGGGGAGAACACCTTAGTAAAGAAAAAATTATTGCTGTAAATCCGGACGTTTTGTTGTTCCCCAGCGATACGCCTTCACAAGGCGGCGATATGCAAGGCGTGATGGAAGAAGTCCGGCATGACCCGGCTCTGAAGCAAATTAAAGCCGTGCAAAATAATTGTTATGTTTATACAAAAGATCGTTATCGATATGCGGCGTCCCAGTATTTTGCCGATGCTGCCTTGTTGATTGCCAAGGGCGTGTATCCGGAGTATTTTAAATAGAAAAGCGGCAGCTCACGTTCTGTGAGCTGCCGCTGCTTTCATATATTAAACTTTCATCTATTGTTGTACTTTTACTTATAGTGCTTTCATCTATTGTACGATTGTAGATTTTACCGCTGCTAAATTCTCTGCGGAAAGTGTTTTTTCAGCCATAAAAACAGTACGGGGATAACAAAGAGGGTAAAGACGGTGGAAGTGATCATGCCGCCGATGATGACCCAGGCCATGCTGACGCGTGTTTCCGAACCTTCGGACAGGGAAAGTGCCGTGGGCAGCATACCCACCACCATGGTAAGGGCTGTCATAAAGATAGGCCGCAAGCGGACTTTGCCCGCTTCAATTACGGCTTCCAAAGGTGCTGTGCCCCTTTGTATCAGGGTTAGCGTATAGTCCAGTAACAGGGTCCCGTTTTTGGCTACCAGACCATCCATCACCAGAATACCGATCAGAGAATAAAGATTAATGGTATTGCGGGTAAACAGCAGGAAGAGTATGGAGCCGATTAATCCCAGGGGCAGAGAGAACATCCGGATAAATGGCGTGAAAGTCGATTCGTAGAGTACCGCCAGTAGCAGATAAATCAGCAGCAGCGACATGGAAAGTGCCATGATCATCTCCCGGAAGGACTCGCTCATAGTGGCCGCTTCGCCGGAAAATTCATAGCGGCTATGCAGATTGGCAGCCTTTAATTTACTGTCCAATTCCTGTCGCACGTCATTTAACGGGCGACCTGCCAGATTGCCTTGTACGTTAATAAACCGTTCCTTATTGACCCGTCGTATCAGGGTAGGGCCTACACTTTCTTCCACATTGGCGATGTCGCCCAAACGTACGGTTCCTGACTTTACCGGGATAGGAATGGCCCGCAATTCGTCCCTTCCATAGCCTTCACCGCCGGCAAAGCGCACGTTGATATCAGTATCCTTCCCGTTATTTTTTATATCATTGGGCAGCACACCAGCCCTTTGACCGGAAACAGCGGAGGAAAAGGAACGTAATACCTGACTCAAAGAGGCGCCATAATATTCCATTTTATCCCGATCTACTTCAACTTTTAGTTCGGGATTGCCTTCGATATAAGAATTTTTAACGTCTTTTACGCCGGCCGTTTCGCGGAACAACTTTTCTACTACGGCAGAGTCTTTAATTAGACCGTCCATATCACTGCCCTTAATATCGACCTGTAAGGGAGAGCGAACCAGATTACGCCCGCCGGATACGCCGGCTACAGAAGACTGAATCACGTTCACACGAGTGGTTACGCCGGGAAGATTTGCCCGTGCGAAACGCCGTATGGCTTCTGCGATACGCCAAACGCTTCGGGATCTGTCACTTTTATTGGTTAAAGTAACCGAAACCTTACCTGTTCTTTCTACCGCAGTAACACGGGTCAGATAATGCTGTACTTCGGGTATTGTCTGGATATAGCTATCTATAAGCAAAAGCGCTTCATTGGTTTGCCGGGCATTGGAACCAATGGGCAGTTCCACACTTATCTGTAAAGCGCCTTCATCTGTTTTCGGCATATATTCCGAGCCCACGACACCCAGGGGAATCAGGGAAAGGCTCAGAAAGAAGACGATACCGATTCCCGTCAACAGCTTTTTGGGATGGGCCAGACAGCGCCGCAGCAGTACCTCATACTTTTGTAATGTCACCTCTTCTAATCGATCCAGCCAGACCCAGATTTTCCCTTTGGGTGTGGTTAACCCGTTTTTGTACAAACGGGAGGCCATCATCGGGGTCAAAGTGAAGGACACTAAAAGCGACATTAGCGTAGCGAATACGATCGTCAAGCCGAACTGACGGAACAGCTGGCCGGTGCTGCTTTGCATGAAAGCAATGGGTAAAAACACTACCACATCGCATAAGGTCATGGCAATAGCCGCCATGGCAATCTGACTGCGGCCTTTTTCCGCTGCCTCGGCAGGCGCATAGCCTTTTTGCAGAAAACGGTGTATGTTTTCCAATACGACGATGGAGTCATCGACTAAAATGCCGATGCAAAGTGCCATCCCCATAAGGGACATCATGTTAAAGGTAAATTTGGCCATGAACATCAGGAAAAAGGTGGCGATAAGTGAAATGGGAATCGCAATCATGACGGCAGAAGAAGAACGCCAGCCACGCAGAAATAAATACAATACCAACCCTGTGGTAAACAGCCCTTCCAGCAATGTATGCAGCGTATTATTCAGAGAATCCTTGATAAACTTAGCCTGGTTGTAGACCAGGGTAAAAGTATAGTCAGGAAATTCTTTGCGCAACTGTTCCAAGCGTTTTACTACCAGATCCGCTGTTTTTACGATATTGCTGCCGCTGGCTTTGTAAATTTCCATGGAAAGCGCATCATTGCCGTCCATACGGGTATAATAACGCTCCCGTTTATTAGTAGCTTTTACTTCGGCAACTTCGCCTAAAGCGATGACCGCGCCATTTTTTACCAGTGTAATATTCTGGATATCCTGTACGGAACGATATTGTGAATCCAGACGTACCGTAATCTGTTTGTTTTCGGAATACACAGATCCGGCAGAAACCATGGAGTTTTCGCTTTTAATAGCTTCGGTAATGTCTTTCAGAGTCAGACCATAATAATTGAGACGGTCTTTGTGCACCTCGATGGCAATTTCTTTTTCTGCGCCGCCGGTGATGACCACGTCTGCCACTCCATCTACCTGTTGAAACTTTTCTTTCAGCGTGTTTTCCGCTAACGAACGCATTAATGCAGGGTCAACTTTGCTGGAAATAGCAATTTCCATGATGGGGTATTCATCGGAACTGCGTTTCAAGACAACAGGTTCATCAATGTCTGCGGGAAGAGAGCTGCGGATGCGGTTTAATTTTTTGGTGGCTTCAATTGCAACCATATCCGCATTGGCTTCCGGTGACAACTCAATGAACACTTCCGAACGTCCGGGCATACAGACGGAGCGAAGCTGCTTAACATAAGATACGGTGGAAATTACATCTTCGATGGGTTTGGTGATCTGCTGCTCCACCGATTCGGTACTGGCGCCGGGATATTCTACAATGCAACTGATAAAAGGGGAATCCACGTCAGGCAATAATTCCACAGGAATCCGCGCATAGCTGAACAGACCTAAGACCGTGATCAGCATGAAAATCATAGCGATTCCGATGGGGCGTTGGATAGAAAAACGTGTCAGATTCATTTTTCGCCCACCTTTGTCCCCAAATCTTCGACTTCCGTGCCCTCACGCAGACGGGTAATATTGTCAATAATGACCCGGTCGCCTTCTTTCAGACCCTCGGTAATTTCCGTTTCTTCTTCATTGCGAATGCCCAGTTGTACGGCCTTGCGCTGGACTTTGTGATCGTTGTCTATAATAAAAGCATAGGTTTTGCCGTTTTTCTCAAAAATAGCGGAGCGGTTGATACACAATGCCTTATCCTTTTGCAGAAACTTTAATTCACTTTTAGCGAACATGCCGGATTTGATAGCCGGATCCGTACTATCCAGGGTAATACGCACCAGATAATTTTTTGTATCTTTATTTTTATCCGGGCTGACGAAGGTCAGGGTACCGGGATACTTTTTGCCTAATGCTTCCAGATTGGCGGAAACTGTTTCGCCCGCTTTTAAGAGGGCCGCATCATATTCCGAAACCAGACAGTCGATATAAAAACTGCTGTTGTCCACTAAAGTAAACAGATGGGTATTGGCCGCCACATAGCTGCCGGCTTCCGCGTTGCGGTAGCTGATAATGCCTTTGCGCGGCGCCCGGATGGTCATATCTTCCTGCTGATTTTGCAATAGAAGCATACTGTTATGGCTTAACTCCGCCTGTTCTGCCCGTTCGGCCACATAAGCGGGGCGGCCGTTAATACTTTTTTGGTCGGTAAGGTACTTAAGATTGGCCTGCGCGTTGACCATGGCCAGCTCCGCCTGATCCAGGCTCAGCTTGGAGATAGCGCCTTTTTGGAACAATTGCGTGTATCTTTCAAAATTCAATTTTTTCAGATCATACTCGCTTTTTGCCTTCTGGTAGTCTGAATTATATCGCGCATCGTAACGTTCGGTGCTGGCGCCATGGGATTTATAATCCGCCTGGGCCCGGGCTACCTGTAATTCCACATCTTTCAGGTCCTGTTGCAGGAGGATATCGCCCGGTTCTACCGTATCGCCCAAATTCTTATCGACACGGAGAATGGTACCCGGGTATTTGTTTACGATTTCAATTCGGGCAATGGCTGCGGTCTGCCCAAACAGAGAAACGGTTTTGTACATAGGTGAGGCCGTAATCTGTTTCGTATGTACCGATACTTTTGTGGCTCGCTGACGTTGGACAGAAGGGCGATGCAGGAGAGAGAACAAAGAAAAAAATAAAAATAAGCCAAGCAAAGCTGCGAGGAACAACGTCACAGCTTTGTGGCTTTGTAAATAATTCTTCAGATAGACAAGTTTCTTTTGGAGATTAGATTTTAACGTTATTAAAAAATCCCGTATGGTTTCCATGCTAATTTCCTTTTCTTGTTTTATAAAATAATATAATAGTTAGTAATTATTTCGTTTAATAAAAATAATTTTATCATGGTTTACAGGGATTGTACAGAGGAAAAGCAGGCCAATTAAGCACGGGACATTAAATTTATTTATTTGAAAAAAGAAATGTTGAACAGCTATAAAAAGTTGGATTTGCTATGGAGTAGGAGATGAGAAATCCATTTCAGAAACACAAAAGGGGAGTTTTAAAAGCACTTTCAAAATTTGCAGTAGAAAGTATTGAATATGGTTTGACTCTGGAAAGATACATGTTATATAATCAAATAAATAATTTAATGAAACTAATTATTGTTAATACGCAATAGTGGTTTTATCATTTTTGAAGCTGGGTGCGGAAAAACCTGGTGTGTTGAAAGTGGTATTTTTTACGATTCAGTTATAGGGAGGCAAAATCTTGAAAAAATTTTTTTTAGTAGGACTTGTAGTATTTGTATGTGTATTTGTTATAAGTTTTGCGGACGCGGCTAAAAAAGCCGAGCCGGTTCCGGAAAATCCCTACGACTGGGAAATCAGTATGCAGCCTAAACCTACGGCAGAAGAGCAGGAAGCGGCCCGTTGGTCCCTGATTTTAGAAAATGATCTGGGTATCTATGCCTATGACATGAGTACACTGAAATATTTTGCTGATAAAAAAGGGCAAGTGGACGAGAATCGTATTGACGTTACGGTAAAAACCCTATTTCAGAATAAAGAACTGTTAAAAAATCTTCAGCAGAAATATATGGAACAGTTAAAAGGTAAGGAAAAAGTGCAATACTGTCTGTTGGACATGGAATATAACATGGCGGAAAAGACTTATACCGTAAAAGAAATGCGGGTCTTCACGGATAAAAACCGCATAATTGAAAAGAAAGAGAATAAGACCGGCTTTGTACCTGTGCCGGAAAAAACCTTTGCCGAAGCGATGTATGAGATCTGTCTGCAACAATCCGAACAGCAGAAAGCGAACGAAGCAACCGCTAATGGCACTGATGGAACGAAGCCCGACACCAAAGAGCAGAAACCGATTTTAAGCAAATAAGATTTGGGACAATCTTTTTATTTTGTAGAAAATGCAATGACTAAAGCACATTGTTGGGAAAAGAATAAGGTTTTGCGCGTAAGTAACAGTAGCATGCGTTGGTTGTAATACTTCTTACAGGGCCATGAAAGACTGGCTGTAAAAAGTGTGCAATAAATATTATGTTAAAGGAGAGCGTTGTTTTATGACGAAAACAGAAAAAGTATCTAAAGGGTTGCTGATGACAGCTCTGATTTGCGGCACCGTAGTGATGGGGGCAAATCCAGCAGGGGCGGCAAGTCCGGCAGAGGAATCCTTAAATGCCTTTACCTTGGATCCTATGGTGGTGACGGCACAGAGACAAGAAAAAACCGATTTAAACACGCCGGCTTCAATTACTGTTATAACATCTAAGGATATAAAAAGAACAGGGGCTGTCACTGTTTATGATGCGATTGAGCATACGATAGGGTTAAATAGTTCTTCTTACGGTCCTGCAGGCAGGGATTATGGGATGTCTTCCGGGCGGCTGACTGTTCGAGGACTGGACAAAGGTACGTTAGTTCTGGTGAATGGATCGCCTGTTAATTTATTAAACTACAATGGTACCGGTGGGATTCCTGCGGAAATGGTTGAAAAAATTGAAGTTGTACGGGGGACGAGCTCGGTATTATACGGAGCGGAAGCCTTAGCTGGTGCTGTCAATATCATTACGAAAAAACCATCTGATATCAAAGAGTCGTATTTAGGCGGTAAAATAGGAAATTATGATTCAGAATGGTCGGCAGGTACAGGCTTTGGAGTCGGGGCAATTTTTGTAAAACGCCAGTATATTGGAGCGGTGGATCGTACCAGCCGTCGAGGTAATTATTTTAATAAATCCAATAAGGCTATGAAACCAAATGGGTTGGACAATAGCTCAAATAATAGTTTGTACCTGACTACACAACTGGGGAAAGACCTGACTTTTAACTGGTCTTATAGTGATATGAATATGAATCGCCCGCAGTATAATCCCAACGGTATGCGATACAGACTCTATAAATATGATGATATTCGTAATAATCTAAATCTAATCTATGACAATAAAGACAGCAATTTTAAGTCTGTTCTTTCGTATAACAAGAGACGCGCGTACGGTGACGGATATGAGTATGGTTCAAACACGACATGGGCAAGTGAACGTTATAATATGTACGGCATCAATCTTGATAACCAGAAAATGTGGAGATTAAGGCAGGATAAAGATACTTTTATTGCCGGTTTAACATTGGCAAGAGAGCATTTTTACGATCCGTCGACAGAGCATAAAACCCCAAGAAAAAATGCTCTTCGGAACAGCGTTTCTCTGTATGGCTCTTATACTTATGCATTCTCTCCGGCTCTCTGCGCCACATTGGGACTCAGAGGTCAGGCAATTAGTGACTATGCAGTTTCTGAAAATGTATTTCTCCCGCAGCTGCAAACCTCGTATAAGATTAACGATAAGGCTTCTTGGTATGTAAATCTTGGGAAAGCGTTTCAGATGCCGCCTCTTAATCAATACTTTTCAAAAAAAGGCACAGATTTCAACCATTTGAACCCGCAGCAGGGCTGGACCTATGAAACAGGGGTAAAATTTATAAATGATAAATCATCTTGGAAATTGAATGTTTTCCATATGGATATTAGAGACCAGTTTAAATGGTTAAAAAATGATGACAATACAGATTATATGTCAAATGCCGGTGATTTTAGGAATACGGGTATTGAAGTTGAATTTGCGCAAGCCATAAATGATTCCTGGACATATAACCTTGGATTCAGTTATTCTAATCCCGAGGCCAATGATACAGGAAGTTGGGAACAAGTGAATAGCCGAGTCCAGGCATTAGCGGGTGTTAACTACGCTAAAAAGAAATTTAATGGCAACATCAATTTCTTGTATTTAGGCGATAGAGAAGTGAGTGGCTATGCGATAGACGGGGTTTTCGATAATGTACCAGATCGGATTCAGCTAAATGCTAATTTCCGATATGTACCGGATGAGCACAACCTTATCACACTCTCTTTGTACAACCTCTTGAATCGTGATAACTCGGTTAATAAATGGGAAAACTTGGATTTACCCTTTAATTGGCTGTTGGGTTATCAATATAAATTCTGATTATAAAATGAGTAATAGTATTTAAAATTATTTAATATCTTGGTATTTCCCCTTCCTTAAAAGGCAGTGTTTGTTGGGCTGTATCTTTTAATAAGGGGAATTCTTTTGTTTAAAACAGTGTAGAATGAACTTATTCCTTTTCGGTATATCTTTCTTTCCCAAAAGATATTATTTTTCTTTACAATGATGCGTTATGCTGTATACGGCGGGATAGTCATTAAAATAGTGTGGCAATTACTATGGCATGTAGTAAGTATGTGGTTTTTAATATAGGAGGGAAAAATGACAGAAAGAATATTAATGCCGGGGTTAGATACGGAACACGCTCATTTTCGTGAAGATTCTTGTGAAGAGAGTTTTTTATTAAAAAATTATCTGGAAAAACGAATTGAGCGGGCGGAAACCTTTGTTAAGGTAATGCGCAGGAATTTTGGTAAAGGTGAACAATGTCAAGGTTTTCCATTAACGGAGGAAGAGCAAAAAGCGCTTCACCCATATCGGGTAGAAGAAGAGGAGGACGAAGAAGAGGAGGAATATGCCTGCACTGCAGCAAAAAATGAAAGTACAAGTGAAAGGAAATAAAGAAGATAAAGCCGGTCACCAACAATCAATCATTGACGACCGGCTGTTTTAATTATTTCTTAATTCTAATACTAATGCTCATAATTCACAAAAAGTTTCAAATTTCATTGACATAAAAAGGGCTACATGGTTAAATAATAACATCGATAATAAATATTATTAAGATAAATATACCAGCAATGTTTATATATTGATAGGTAGGCCGTTTGTAGTGCCCTCTGCAGGATCATGCAAGAGTGACTGTAGCGTCGGGCATCACAATAAATTTATTTTAAGGAGCGTTCTGAATGAAAAAAATGACGGGTCATGTATCA
>OCHG01000177.1_pt1 | contig 70283 bp, 58 predicted proteins | sample 1538801 | NCBI WGS metagenome assembly OCHG01 (sample SAMN04571727, study PRJEB22368) | human gut metagenome | biome: human gut; material: stool | host: Homo sapiens | place: Luxembourg | collected 2012-09-20 | reverse complement strand
CCTTCGGAGCGTATTCAGCCCGAAAACTTTTTCCCTTTCACGTCTGTACAATGGATGCCGTCGGCAGCGGAAACAAGCGACCGACGGAAAAGTCGGAACAAAAACAAAAGAGAAACAGCATACGTTCAGTAGAATACTACCGGTCTGTATGCTGTTCCGATATCCTATAGGAGGGATATTTTTTGACAGCCGAATGAAGCGGGCAGGCGGCAAACTGCGCTCCCTCCAGAAAAATCAATCCGTTTTTTCGGTTACTTGACAATATCCGCCTTTGTCCGGTTCAATGTGCTTTTCACTTTGTCGGCATTCGGTCAGGCTATCTGCTTTCCTATAGCGTTGTTCGGCAAAAGCTTTTGCACTTGGCGTGTTGTTCTTAGAAAGCATAGTGAATGATTTTTCTCCCTACTTTTTATTTCTTCTTCTCTTTGGTCGATTTTTCCTTACTTCTTGAGTTTTCATACAGCTTCTTTCCATTGTTGTAAATGACATCCAAAAGTTCGTTTGTAAGTTTGATGTCTGCAATTTTTATAATACTATCTTCTCCTATTGGATAGCCAAGAATATTGACACTACCAACGCAGCATATTTACATCACTGATTATCAGTGACAATTCATTTTATCAGTACAACCTCCGTTTTTACAAGTACATAGAATGCAAGGACAAATGCAAATCATTGTATTTCATTGTTTTGCATACACGTGTTGTGCCGTCTATTTTCAGTCTTTTTGTGGAATGTCCGCTATCAGCTACAATGTATTGAAGATAGGACATTTCCGCAGATATGTTACAGAACGCTTGTAATGGCTTTCTAGTTGATTGTATGTTTATGTTCTCAGATTGAATAGGGAATATGCAGTTCTTGTCTGTCATTTTTGCATATATTTAGAATTATACACTGCCAATCCTTTAATCGTCAACAGATATTTCTGACGGGGATGGCGAGGCTTGTCGGGGTAGAGCATAGAAACAAATCCCTCTTTTATGGCTGGATTGAGTGAGTATTCCATAAAATTCTCACGGTTTTTTAATCCTACGGTTGCCATCATCTCTTTGACAGATAATCTATTGTTCGCAATAGCTTTTATTAACCGGATGATATTTTCATTATCTATCTGTAATGGATTTTCCGATCTTGACGGGGTGCTTGACGGGGTGCTTGACGGGGTACTTGTCGGGGTGGAGATGAGTATGTCTTCGGGCGCATTTACTATCATAAAACGATTCCTCAATTCATTGTTTTCTCCCATCAATAGGTTACGAAAGAATCGTTCCAAATAGGCAACTTCCCTTTTGATTCCTTTTTGTATGTTTTGATAGTTGGCTCTAACTAAAGCATTACGGAAGTACCAAGAGTGTTTAGCGAAAAGGTCATTCTCAACATTGAATCCCATCGAACGTAAATATTGGATGGCAAACACTGCTGTAGTTCGGGTATTACCTTCTCCAAACGGATGAATCTGCCACAATCCCGATACGAATTGAGTTATATGGCTGACTATTTGATAAATGTCCAACCCCGTATAATCAAACGTCTTTTCTTGTTCAAGGTCATATTCGATGGCTTTCCGAATGTCTGGAGCAGATACATAGAATACGGTATCACCACGAAGTACCCATTCTTTTTTGGTAATATTGTAATCTCTGATTTGTCCAGCAAATTTGAATACACCATCAAATATTCGTCGATGGATAGCGGTCAATCCAGCTACAGTGAAAGCAAACGAACGCTCGTTCAAGAGCTTGGTTATATTAGCAGAAACTTTATCGGCTTCCTCCGTTTCGTAATCTTTTTCAGTACGAATATCTTTCGAATCGTAGTAACTCTTGATAAGTTGTTGTACTTCATCAATGGTTATATCCCCCTCAATATGCTTACGAGCAGTCTCAATAAGATATTCGGAGGGCTTCAGGCCATCTACCGCTTGAAGTCCTATTGCCGTTTGCCACGCATAGCCTTTTTCACGCTTTTGCGGCTCGCCTTGCTGAATGTATTCGTCGAAGTTTAGCATTTAATGTAATATATCAGAGTTAACCTGCTTTTATTATTTAAATAATTCTCAATACCCCTATAAGGTAATCCAAGCATATTCCAATTTTTTGAAAAGGCTTTAATTGGGGATTAATTGACATAACAACACTAAGATAATTCAATAAAATTGCAGGATTATAATCTTTGGTAGTTATTTCCAAAACTTGTTGAGAATATTTCAGCCATATACCATACAATTCTTCTGAAAGATTATAATCTTTCATCTGCTTTAATCCGTCATCAATCAATTCACGAATATATTTGCGGATTAATTCTTGATTCTTATTATAATTATTCATTTGTGTATTCTTTTTGAATGTCTTTTAATTGATTTTCTAACTCGGCTAAATCAGGATGGTTATTTTGTTTAATAATATCTTCTTTCAATATTTTGATTTTATGTGTTATTTCATCTTGCTTGGCTTGTTCTTTATTGAATTTAAAACCATATCCTTCTATACTATTGATAAGAGGCATGATTAATAACAATAACCATAAAACAAAAATTAAGCTGTTTCCATCAAATTTGCAAATAAAACATTGAGTTACAAATGTATCAAAGTTTTTTAATACATACATTGACGAAAAAATCAACAATATTATATACCATCCTTTTCTTATCCAATGTAATTCAGATTCAACCTTATTCAAATCATATAAGAATTTGTAAATTTTAGAAAATATATTCATATCATCTATTCTAATTGTTTTCTATAAACTGAATCTAATGTATTTCCATCTTTATCTTTCCATACTAACCAGCCGTTGTTGCTACTACCAATACAGAAATCGGCGGCAGTACTGGGGCTTGAAAAAGTTTTATCCGATGTCAATACCAATATTCCGTTTTCATTGGCGGTGTAGTCTTGAAGCATCTTTTCTCGCTTTTCTTTCCAGTTGAAAGACGGTACCATTGTTGGGGCAACAATGCTTCCTTTTAGGACTGTGAATCCATCAGAACTATAGAAGCCTTTTGCATTGCATCCTCTACCTTTGGTGTAGAACAAATGTTCTTCCTTCGGTTGTGATACTTCAAAGATATTGCAACCGATAAATGATGCCAAAAACTTCACATCTTCGAAAAATTCATCTATTGAGTCCTGTTGATGTTCTGGTAGATTCGGTGCTTTAGGGATTTGTTTATTATCGCTTAAAACAAAAGCGTTTGCTTTCTTGGCTTCAGCTATCGCTTTATACTCTAAGTATTGCACATCAACTTTAGTCATATCGGCATCTTTCGATACGAATATGAGTGCTTTTTGCCAAAACGCTTTTTTGCTGTCGTGGTCTTTTACACGTTCTTTAAAGTTTTCCGTTTCACCTATATATGCCTGTGGCTTGGTTGATTCATCTTCGCCTAGTAATATATAAAACGCAGGTTTTTGCAACTTCTTTTGTGTATTCAAATAAGAGAGGTTAGAACGTGGCACGACAAACATTTGGCAAATCTTGTTGCTAATGAATGCGTATTGAGTTCCTTTCGGATCTCCATCAATGAGATATGTTGTTACTGTTTTGCCCATAATTATACACCGTAATGCTTTTCTAATCGTTCTACAAGTCCATCAACTAACTGGGAATAATCCTTAAAACGAAGTTGTGACAAATTCCTTAAATTGAATCCAATAAATTTATCCACATCTTTTCTCTCTTTATTGTGGTCAGTGTCTTCTTTATATAATAATATCATGTTAGGAATCATATTGTGAGATTGTGCCACCCCCATTGCATATCCTATTTCATGATAAACATTAATGTTAGCACTACTTAAATCTGCAATAATCAAACTACATGATTGTATAGCTTCCAGTATTTTATCTTGAATGGAGAATGTGCTTGATTCAATGGTTCTATCAATTCTAATAGGTCTTGGATTCAATGTTATATTGCGATGTTTAGCATTAAATGTCTCTACTGCTCGAACAATTTTTTCGTATATCAATTCACTTTGAGAATCCCCAAATTGCATTGATATGAAAATCTCATTTCTTTTTGTCTGATGTATTCGCTCAAACATATTAACCAAGTTCTCTGAGCCATCGTTGGACAAATCGTCTGCATCAACAATTTTGTTTATTCCATTTTGCTTCGCCCAATACACAAAGGATTTAAGTCGATTCTTATCTAATAATGCATAAAACACCATTGCACACAAGAAAGCAATATTCCCATATTCGTTTCCCTCAAATTGTTCATATTCTCGTCCAACTATATTTAAAGCTTGTTCTATGGCATTTGCATCTTGTACCTTATCGAGAAATGATTGATAAGTTTTCAATTGACTCTTTCTGACTTCTAATGAGTATTTTGCTCCATTGTATTGATTTTGCAAATCGCGTACTTGCAAACTGTATCCATAAACATCTTTCTCCAGTGTCCTATACTCTGGTGAAGTTACATCATAATTGCTCCTAAATTTGAAATCATCTAATTTCTCTACAAGTTGATCATGCAATGTTTGAAGTTTAACTAATTGCGAATCCAATTCTTCATATTTTGCTTGAGTACCTGGCAACCTTTTTTGCTCTTCTTCGTATGCCTCTTTAATTTCTGGAATAAACTTGTTAATTAATTGTACGATTCTCAAACAAGCAGTACGATAATAGTCTTGGTCAATAGAATCATTAACCCTTAACCAAGGAATCGCATTGTATCGTCCTGACTTTACTTGTTCTATTAGACGAAGTGCAATTGGGTATTCTTTCCCTAAATTTTCTTTATCGTCAAACACATTCAAATCATGAATAATTTTCAAACTTGCCTCTTGTCTTAATGGTTCTTGCTTAAAATTTATGTTATGGAATATACCAGCTTCAAACTTGTCCGCTTGTTCTTCTGCTGAGAATATCACAGTAAAAGGCACAATAAGTTTTTTCAACTCATTTATGTCCGCATTTGTTTCAGTCCAAACGCTATCAGCAGGACTGTCAAAAGGTTCCAATCTATGATTCCCGTCAACCCTAACTAATTCAGTATTTGTTCTTTTGATTAAATAAGCATGTCTTGCCCGATACCCCTCATAAGGGAGTCTTTCACTTAAAACTTTTAATCCAGGAACAAATTGGGCATCATCTCTATCTACCGCATTATCAATACCGATATTTCTTGCAAAGTTCTCATAATCATGTACTCTGCAAGCAAGAGTAATTTCAGGGAAATACTTGTATTCTCCATTTGCAAGAAACTCAACGATTTCTTTTTTATGATTGTCCAAAGCATTTCTTTGATATGAATCTGGTTTATGAGATATTGCGGCCAAGTCCTTTATGGGGGCGAAACCTCTAAGCACAACATAATGATTAAATGTCTTATATATTATTCCTTCTAACTTTGCCATAATTTCTACTTGATGTTATTTATATATTTTAGAAATGCTTCTCTTTGGCGACTCTAGATTTCCTTATCCGGTAATCCAAAATATTCTATCATTTCTTTATGTAACGCATCTAAGGCTATAGATGAATTTATCATTTCTGCCTTTCGAGTGTCGCACAACCAACCTATTTTATTAAAATTCACATCAGGTAAAAGATATAATCGTACTTTGTTGTCGTAAGCCCATACTGCCCCCATTTCATTAATACAGATTTCGCTGGCTTTATATTTTTTAGAAATTATCAAGAACGCATAATCTACATTTTGAATATTCGTTTGTATGTGTTTACGAATATCTTCACCATTTTTTACTCCCATTTCTTCAATAGAAGTACAAAAGATGTCTTCGGCTTTTATTCCTATACCGAGTTGCAAGATGTAATCAACAAATTTTTCAATAATATCTTTATTCTTGGACGAATGGCTTATGAAAATTCGTTTACTATTTACATCTTTCTTTTCTAAAGAAACGATACAGTCAACAATGGCTTCAATAGCACTTAAATGTATAATTTTATCATTATCATATTGATCTATATGTTTCTGTAGTAACTGGGATATTGTCGGATATTTGACTTTGATATTTTCCACTAAAGCCAACAGATTTGTCTCTAATAGTTTTATATCACCATTAATATCATAATCTGTAAATATAAGATTCAAATGAGAATATGGTATTTTATTCCGTGTAATTCTTACTTGCGTCTTTATGATTGTTTGGCATTGACATGCAATGCTATAAATATCTTCTTTCATGGATTAGCCTAATATTATTTTTTCTATTTCTTGTTTTGTACTTTCAAGTAATTTAACTCCTTCTTTTTGAAGTTGTTTTGCTTGTTGTCGTATTGAAACAACACTTTTTACCATCTCATTTTGAATCTCGATTTCAGGCACAGGAATGAGCATAGAGGATATTTCTTCAAGATTTATATTAGCCCTGGCTACTGGTCGTTTAAGGCGATCAAGATTAAGTTGGCCTATTGAAGATTTTATTACCTCCTTAATATATTCCGGATTATATCCATCTTTCAATCGTACTAAAGCTATTGCCTGATTGATATTTGCTTCACGAGACGAATGGTAAATTCCAACTTGTCCTATTGTTGCGCCAACAATAGCAATCATTATATCACCGTTTTGTACTTTAGATGACTTCATTCGAGTATTATGGACATTGCGTTTTATGTATAATAAATTATCAAAATCTACTTCGCCCATAATGTCAATATTGCCGCTTCTGATGAATGCTACACCATGTTCAGAATCAGTATAATCATCACCGCCTGATTTTGGAGTAATACCACTTGTTATCAATACGGTAATATCACTTAATCTTACCAATTTGTAATTGGAGGTCTCTTTTAGATGTTTAAATGCTTCTTCAAAGTATTCATTATGGTAATAAGGGTCATACCTATTGCCAATTAATTGAGATAAGGAAACTACATTTACTTTTGCATAAATATCTTTTGAGGGTAAAGCTACTCCCATATTCTTTAACACGAAAGAGTCTATACTATCTAACAAAGATTTCGCTTCTTCGTCTTTTTTCTGTTTTGCTTCTTGCGCTTGAATATATTGCTTGATAATTTGTTTTTGAATATCAATAGGAAGGAGTGGTATTTTTACAGACTTTAAATAAGAACTTGATACACGTTGTTGACCTGCAGAGCCACCAAATGAATTTTGAGCAGATTTTAATACTCGCTTATCCCGTAATATATAATGAATATATTCAATTAAAATATTATCAGATTTTGGTCTTAGCACAAAAAACTCCGTTGAACCACAGCCAAATCCATTTTTTAGTTTACAGGCAATTGCAGATTTCCCATTTTGCATACATGGAGTAATTTTTGCCCATAACAGATCGCCTTCTTGAAATTTTGTAAAACCTTTAATCTCCCGAAATCGGATAGTTTTCAATGTCTTAATAGTTCCATTATGTTCATCAATAGATTCCATAGGAATAAATGACATTTCTTCATTATCAGAAATGCCATCAAATGAAACAGGAGGATTTATGTAAACTAATTGTCCTAAATCAAAAGAAGGATACGAATTAGATACAAAGTCAAAACGTGCATTGTAAAAAGACACATCAAAACGATTACCTAAAGCTTGTGAGACATTTATTTTATTTTCAATCATAAGCAATACTAAATTATTGACTTAATACGTTTTGCAACTTCAGGCAGTTCACTACCCTCTATCTTCTTTCCTGTAGCGTCATAACCAATATTTTCAACTTCTATCATTAAAACTTTATAGTCATTAACAAACTGAAAGATTCGCTCCTTATAAAGATCTAACATCCGTTCTGTGCGCTGTTCTTTGTCAAGGTCTTTTTCTTTCTGCACAAGAGCCTTAACATCTTTAAGCGTTTGTTCAAATTTCTGAGTCACAACTTTTGGATGTTTTTTGAGAAATAAAATAGAAGATTTTACACCGGCTTTAACGTGTGAGAATGTATGCTGTGGTAGAGAAACAACAGCCAGTATTTTGAATTTTTCAACCAACCAATCACGTACATATTGACTTGTTGAATTTGTCAGAATGCCATCAGGTACGACTATTGCCAAATATCCATTTTCCTCATTCAGGTATTTATAGCATCGCTCCAAAAACAGAATTTCTGTACTTTGAGATGCACGCCATTTCTTTTTATTGTTGTCATCTGCAATCCGGTCTTTTATCTCAGTTATGCCAAGATTCTTTTCAAACAGCTCATATTCTTTATAATAGTTTACTTCGTCTGCCTTAATAGTAGAACCAAATGGAGGATTGGTCATAATCAAATCAAACGTTCCATCCTGAAATTTAAGATTACGATTTTCTATCTCTAATGTTTTATTATTCTTAAGACCATCATTAGTGATAATGTTAGTATGGCCGTCATCGTGAATTATCATGTTCATTTTGGCAACGCGCGATATTTGCTCGTTGATTTCAATGCCGAATAAATGTTTTTCGGCAAACTCATGCCAATAATCTTTCCATGATGAACTTTCAGCATTTTCGCCATATATTTCATTAGCTTCGTCACGAATTGTTTTTAAAGCATAAAGCAAGAAACCACCACTTCCACAGGATGTGTCAAGTACTTTCCAGTCCTTATCAATATTTATAGAATTAACGATAAACTCAACAATCGGATTAGGCGTAAAAAATTGTCCGAAGTCTCCACGGAAGAATTCTCCCATGAAACTTTGAAAGGCAACCCCCTTTGCATCAAGATCTGTTCTGGAAAGATTTATGTCTTGTAGATACTGAACGACGGTATATATCTTGTGTTTGTCAAGCTTAATGTCATCTTTGAATACTTCTGGATCTTTCTTGCGCCCATGCTCATACAACTCTCGAACACGTTTTTCAAGTTCCGTTTTAGCTTTCAGATTCTGTTTATCATCTTTGTCTTCTGGATAAGATATGATTTGAAAAGCAAACGGTTCCCCTTTTGTTTTTGGAGTATTGTCTCTCCATTTCTCGTCCCATATCTTACAAAAAATAAGCTTGTCCAATTCATCGAAAGCCGTAGTAGGAGCTAAAGCTCCGCCACCCCACAATGCATCGTGAGCAGACTTAAACTTTTGCCTCAATTCTGCCTGTGTCCCGGCTTGAGGTTCTTTTTCTCCTTTTACATATTTATACCTTTCAACTTTCCCCGCTCGTTTGGGAATGTCTGAGATGCTAATTCGTTCTATTGGATATAGTTCAACTATCTCAAAGTACTCATCTTTAATCCCAGACGTAACCCAGATATACTGACTTGCCAAAGAATGGGCATAGCTATATGCTTGATCAACTGCAACCTGAAATTGCCTTTCATTTATTTGTTCTTCTTTACATTCAACTACAATCAAGATTTTAGAATTTGTCTCATTATAAACAAGAATATCCGCTTCTTTTGTTGAAGAACCTACTTGAACATTTTCATTGACAGATATATTCAGAGGCGAATAATTATAGTCAATAACAAGTTTTAGATATGCTGTTGCTTGTACAAATTCCTCTGGATTACTGAGTTTACGTTTTGTATTATTCTTACAATGGTATGTTATATAACTATTATCGTTGTTGATAGTAATATAATTATTCGCAATTCCCTTTTTAAATAAATTCGTGGAAAGCAATTCTTTTATTTCGTCTTGAGTCTTAGCCATAATACATTAATTTTTGCTATCAATTAAATCTTTAGGGTTTACTTGAAGAATGGATGCTATTTCAAACAGAACTTCTAAACTTGGTTGTCGTCTGTTGCAAACATATGCATTGACTATGCAGAAACTTCTGCCAAGTTTCTCTGCCAGCCAAGTCTGCTTGATTCCTCTTTCTTCAAGCACCTCTTTTATTCGATTCATGGGTTTATCCATTGTTTTATTTTTATATCATCAATTTGAATACAAAGGTATAAAATGTTATGCTATATAAAAAGAAAAGAGGAGGGAAGTTCCCTCCTTAATCTTAATTCATGTATTAGACATTCAATTCTTTCAGTGCTAGTGCATAATTGGAACAAAAACCGTCCATTATACACTTCAAACCAAGTGTCTGATAATACTTATAGTCGTCGCCTTTAGTGCATAGGTATTTGTAACCGTAGCGTGGCATGTACTCCTTGAAGAACCGAGCCAAATCTTTCAGGTTTTCTTCTTGGTCCTTCTCGAAGTTATTGCGCACAATGATGATAGACTAGTCGGGGAAGTTGCCTCTTCCACAGCTATACTCCCAAAAGCGGATGTAGCAGTCCAAATCACGCTCACTGATGTTCACACAAAAGCCGTTGGCATTTTGCATCACGCTACAACTGTTTCTGTAGCCGAACTTCTCACACAAGTAGAGATTGAAATCAAGAATTAAATCTTTTTATTTTACAAAGCAAGAAGAATATAGAATTTTGCTTGTTTCCAAATTGCTTTTGAAAGATGGATGAAGCGAGCAGGCAGCAAACTGCGCTCTTTCCAGAAAAATCAATCCGTTTTTTCGACCACTTGCCAATATCCGCCTTTGTCCGGCCCGATTCGTCGGAGCACTCCGTCCGCTTTCAGCCTGGCAATCTGTTTTTTCCACGGCTTTGGGGGGTATTCTTATCCGCTGGGCAAGTGCTGCTGCGCTCAGTGTATTGCCCTGTGAAAGCAAAGCGATGATTTTCTCCCTACTTTTTACTTTCTTCTCCCTGCTTTTAGCCGGTTTCTCCCCACTTTTCATTTTGAATCATGTTATGATAAAAGTTCGATGTTTATGTATTTTTCAACCTGTACGCTTCCCTGTACCCGTCCATCAAGGTGCGTTCTATATCGGAAGCCCTGTACAGGATTCTGCCGCCGATCTGGGTATATGGCAGTATGCCGTTGTTGCGGTAATCCTGGAGGCTCCTGCGGCTGACTTTAAGTATCACAGCCAGCTCCTTGTCGGTATAATAGCGTTCCCCGTCCAGCGAGGGTTTATTGTCTTTACGTATTTTCTCCACCCTGTTTGAAAGGTTTTCAAGCGACGAGAAAAAAGATCGCACGCGCATGTCGTTTTCCGGTGTCAGCAGCCGGATGTTGTCATTGTCAGTCATAAGCACGATGTTTATTGGTTGCCTGTATCGGTATTCCATTCCTTTCCTTTATTGGCAACGATACGCCGTTTCATTCCTGCTGCGGGAAAGACGGCCTTCACGTCTTCCGGCCTGTAGTACACCTTGTGGCTTATCTTCGTGTAAGCCAGCGTCCCGTTCTCCCGCATTGTCTGCAAGGTTCTTGGGCTGACGCAGAGCAGCCTGCACACGTCATCGCTGTCAAGCCACTCCCTTTCTCCCAAATCCTCATGTTCCCGGCAGAGACGCTCCACCTTTTCCGCAAAAAAATCGAACCCCGAAAGCATCCTCTCGAAAGTCGCCTTCTCTATGACCACTACTTCCATAATTCCTGCAAATTTAAGTTTGACATTGATTTTTATTACAAAACGGAACGAGGAAATAATGCCATCCCGACCGTTTCCGGAAGCGAAGAAAATAAAAAAATCAAGACGGGCTGCAAACCGGACGAGAGGTGTCACCGGCAGACATCCCTTTTCACCGCCAAGGGATAATTACGGATGGTAAGAAGCGGAAAAGGACACACTTATTTCTTTGAAGCAAAGGTAGCCGTTCCCCACCGGAGCGCAAGGCCGGGCCCTGCGGGTCGGCGGGGAAAAAATCATCCTCGCGCTCCGCGCTCCGGTATTTTTTCCTGCCGAGCCTTGACGTCTTTCCGGTGGGAGAACGGCTGTAAGGCATACAAAGAAACAAGAGTGCCCGTACCACGGGCCGGATGTCTAACAGATAAAAGCAAAAGGATATGGCAACAAAAGACGTGAAAGAATTCAACGGATGGTTTAACCGTTCATACGCGAGATTGAAGGAGAGACTCTCCATCTATGGAAAAATCGACGAGGACGCATTCCATGATGCCTATCTGGCAGTCAGGAAACAGATCATGTTCGCAAGCGGCGGGATCGATGAGTTGGAATCCTATTTCTTCGGATGCTACCGGAGAATCCTACAGTCGGGGGCAAGGGATGAAAGCCGTTACGACAGTCCCGGAGACGAGTATTTCGCAAGACTGGGCGAGACGGACTGCGCGGAAGAGACAGAAGAGCGGGAAGAGATGCTGACCGGATGCGACAGGCTGGTAAGGGACATACAGAAGTTCCTCAGGCGGCATTTCTCCTACGAGGATTACAGGATATTCATGCTGCGGTTCTACGAGACCGGAAGCTCATTCCGCACCATAGCCAGGCACATGGGCGAGAAGACCTCGGTGGTGACACGCAGGGCACAGGCGATGATGGAATCCGTCCGGGCAAACCGGAAGTTCATCGCCCAAAGAAGATTGATCATGGCCGGCGAGGCGGCATAAAAGACAATAAATGTATCACTCAAAACATAATCGATTATGAAACTGACTGTTTATGACAAGAGCAATTCCCATCCGGCACTGACCTACAAAGGCAAACGGATCATCACGGTATGCCGTGACGGCAGCATGTACCTGAGCAGGATATTGAGCAGGGAACTGAGCCTGCACGCAGGAAACAGGCTGTGTATCGCCAGGGATGAGGACAGGCCAAAGGACTGGTACATGTTCGTCTCGGATGACGGAAACGGATTCACGATATGGAACGATCCGCGTTGCGCCCGCTTCTCGAACAGCTTCATCGCCGGCATGATACTCGATGCCGCGAAGGTCGAGAAATGCGCCGGTTTCATGGTGGCGAAAGAGCCGGTGAATGTGGACGGCAGGCTATGCTACCGGATAATGCTCGACAACCCGATACCGAAGGGAGTAAGAGCCACCGGTACGAGATAAATCCGACCCCTGAAAGAAAAAGCAAGGGGCATCCGGAGGAAGGAAGAAGAAGAACCGACCTCCGGGTGTCCCTTTTTTCATGCGGCCACAGGCAGAATCACAACGGTTTCAGGTTGATACGGCTGCTGTAGATGGCGTTCAGCTCGTCACGGTACTGTTCCAGATGGGCCGAAAGGATATTGTCGATGTAGCAGGAAATGCTGACAGTCGGTGCTATCACGGAAAGCAGGGTGCGCACCCGTTCATAGTTCTCGCTGCTGACATAGGTCTGCCGGCGCTCTTTCACAACGTTGTTGCCGAACAGATGTTCGGGATACTCCTGAAGACTGTTCTTTTTCCGGTGTGTTTTCCCCCGAAGAACCGGAGACGGTGCTTCTTCCTCACCGCCGGACACACCGGAACCGGGAACTTCCACCTTGTCGGATTTGGCAGGAATCCCCGACCGGTTTTCCGTTTCCGGTTTCTTATCATCTTCTTTTTGGGAGTCAGCAGCGTTGCTCCCATAACGATTTTCCAGGACAGAGGCGGGAATATCCCCGGCCATTACGCGGCGTATCTGCTCCTCGTCGATTTTAACTTCCTTTCTCTTTACCATGAATTATCTAATTTTGATAGTTGAACAATTCTTTTCCGGCAGTCCTGCATTTTCATCACGTTGTGAATGTTAGAATACCACCCTTATTACATGCTTGCATTATCTGACGGGTATGTACATCCGACCGGCAAGCCGGTCATGTATCCAATCCCCCACGTGTTCAGTCTGACATTAAGCCGGTCACGCATTCACACATGGGGGAACGGTTGCCTTATTATGTTCTTACATATCCCCGTTCACCCGTTACCGGACGGTTTAAGGCAACCATACACCATGTACCTGACGCACACTTGGATGATTGAACTGCCGAACACATGCTGACATGCGGCAAAATAACGATAATTTTTCCGGATTGGCACTATCATGGCGGTCTGCTGACGGTCTGTGACACTGTATGTCATCCTGTTACACCGCTCTAATGTCCTGCTGGTAGCGTTTTTTAGTATGCAGAGCGTAATCAAGATGCCGTCGGAAGGATTTTTTCAGAGGGAAGCGGTTGGAACGCTATCTTTTGATTTTTCGGATGAAAAATTCATGTTCAAACGAACATGGCAAGTTGTGTTTTGGGGCACCCGAAATGATTTCGGGCACCCAAAACAACTTGCCGCTCGCCTGAAGGCTCGGGACGGGCTTCACTCCAAAGTCGTTGCGCCTGAAAGCCGAAAAAGAGGAACAAAAAATGGGAAAATGAACGCTGTAATATACAAATCTGCTTTCAAGAAATGGGCACTGCTAAAAAAGGAATGAACTTTATTCGTGTTATCAATCTATCGCGAATCTTTTTTTTCATCTCCCGGTACAATGTCGCAGGATTGATTTTTATCAACGGTGCTACCTGTTCACCATATGCATTGTAAATTTGCAGGGTTTTGATGATGGATGTTCCTCTGTATTTTCATCTTTCAGTGGCAATCTAAAAGACGGATTTTCCACATTTAGTAAGCTCTAATTATGAATGTCTGCATAGATCAACCGCTGCTTATAATAAATAATCATGATGATAAAGGACGTTAATGTCTCTGCCAGTGGCATCGCCAACCAAATACCACACACATTCAGAATCAAAGGCAAACCAAACATACATATCATCATGAACACGAATCCGCGCAAAACAGTCACTGTCATGGCAAGGGCGTGCTTGTTCTACACTTTGAAAATTTCCTATGGAAACAATATTTATGGTAAAAAATATGAATCCTAAAGCAAAAAGCGGTAATCCTGACACTGCAATGCCATATGCCGCATAGGACGATTTCATGAACATTGCGACAATTTGTTCGTCGAACAGAATGGTGCCTATCAAGAACAGTCCTCCGCAGGTTACAGCAGTAAATAAAGCCAGATAGAACGTTTTTTTACCCTAACTGCATGGCCCGCACCAAAGTTATAGCTCAATATAGGCTGTGCGGCTTGTTCGATAGCATTATATGCCATGAACATTATCGGGGAAAAATAACATACAACGCTGAATGCGGCAACCCCATCCTCGCCCAAATAAGGTCATGATCCGGGGAAGCCAGGCCGATTTCGACAGAAACAGGCATCTCTCTTTCATGGTAGAGACGGCCTCCGGAAGATGCTCTTCTGAAATTGTGCTGACGGATGAAAACTCATACTCTCTTCCGCTGCAAATAAAAGAAGTCACCTGGGGAAAATATATGGCGTTTCAATGAAAAGACAGCGGTACAGTCTGTTTGCAGGCAAACCACAAGGAAATTCATAGATGGGAAAAAGGCTGACGGTCTTACTGGGGGCGGTCAGCCTTTTGCTTTTTCAATATGACCGGATTGCTATCTCTTCTTGATTTTTCCTTGGAGAAAATGTCCTTTCTCATGGATTTTGACTACCTTTGCAGTCAATCTTTGTTTCTAACTCAAAAAGCCATCATGAAATGGATAATGACATTTTTCTTCTGCATCTCTGCCTTTTTTCTCGCAGGATGCAACGCAGGTAAATCGCATCCTGAATTTCCGTCCGCTCCATTCAGGGAACCCTACGAGGGCTTCCGTTGGGAGATTGTGGAAGGAAACGGAATGAAGTTCTGGGCACAGCGCAACGAGAGTATTCACATGGTCGTGAATGCCGGAGGTGAAGCCGGCATTGTGGATGACAACTGTAGCAAGGAAGCGTCTTTTCAGATGAAGATGAAGGTATTTCCGCTGCCTTCCCAAAACATAGCAGACCTTCTTCCCCTGTTAAAGCAGTCACCCGGATGGGACACTGCAATTACCTGTGCATTTCGTGAAATCAATGCCGGCAGAAAAGGCGTACAGCGTTATGTCCTGGAGCTGAGCGGCCCGTCTGCCGAAAGCTTTATCAAGGAGTCGGAACAGGAACCAATACCTTCCACCTGTGGCGGTTGGGGCATCGGTAACAGTGGTATGCGCTATTTTGAAATCCACGAGAGCCATCCGGACAAAGCCATCTTTGTGGAGATCGGACAGGAAGCTCCGCTGTTTGATGAGCAAAGCATAGTCCTGTCAGACTGATGGAGAAAATAAAATATTCTTGTTCAGATTATTTTTGTGAAATAAGTCTGTAGTTATGGTCATTTTTTCAGTTTTTGTTTTGCAAGTCTGAATAAATCGTTAGATTTGGAACTAGTTACAAATGAATTGTAACAAAAATCTTATATCAGACATTTTTTTAATTGTAGTATAACATGGATAAACACATCATTGGCGAGAATGCAGGAGTCTTATGGCGTTTGTTAAATACGGACGCACAGAAAAAATGGCAATTGGAGGAAATCAAAAAAGGCACAGGACTGGACGATATGGAATTGGCGAGTGCCATCGGTTGGCTGGCGAGAGAGGATAAAATTCAGTTTGAACTCCAATATCCGAACGGAAAAGAAAAAAAAGCATATGTCTACCTTATGTTGAACGTGTATTTCTAATCCTTCTGTGTATGGTTGAGATGATTTAGAGGGGCACTTCAAAATTTGAAGTACTCCCTCTGACTATTTTGGCTTACGGTTTATCGGTTTCTGCTCTTAGAACCACCTGACCATCGTGTTCCTTATCTACAACAATCAACAGTAATGGACGGGAACTAAAGTTCCTGCTAATACTGTCGGTCTGTTTCTGGTAGGTAAATATGATTTGCCCGTTCTCCTTTTTCAGTTCCTTGGCTTTGAGCACAGTGATCTGTCTGCCGGCCGGAGGTGCTACCGCAATTACATATTGCAGATTGAAATCAATGGCTGTAGGGGCACCATTTTTACCCATATAGGCAGCTGTGCCGAAGTAGTGCTCGAAATCTGCCCGGTTATCAATCTTGGAAGGGACTTCATGGACTTGGTTACTTACAAAATAGTTCCTTGCTTCTACAAATGGAATATTCTTGAATGGAAAACTGCACGAAACCGCCATAAAGCTGACAGCCGCAACCCCTGCAAGAATACACCTGGCTTTTTGGATATAAATTTTACTATTTCTCATTTGTTTTTGTTGCATATATGATGATACATTCATCGCTTCATCCTGTTGAATGGATAATCTATAAATCATCCTTCACAAAACAGTCGGTTACAAAAGTACAAAATTTCATTGGCTGCCTGTAGCCCGACATAGGTTTTCGGCAGTTCTATACAAATATTTAACACGGCTGGACAAGGTGTATCGGCTTTCGTACATTCTTTGGAGATAAAATTAGGAAGGAACAGGGATTAATTTGTAATTTTACATCTGATTATTTGAGTCATGTGGATAGCAGCTGGTAAGCAGTTGAAAACTGCATAGTGGTTTCTGGGCTTTCTACATGGAATCTTCTGATAAAAGTAAGTAATATGGAGATGAAAAATCACGATAAGTGGACTTCCTGTATCATATAGCCAATCCAACTCATGCTTCTTGGTGGCTAAGTAGCCATCCAGTGTAATACAACCATAAAAAAATACTGCCATATCTATTCTCCTATAATATATTCAGTTTCATTCTAATCCAAGCTTTTGCCTTGTAAGCGGATTTAGACTTGAAAAGAAAGATTGAAAATAACTCTATACATTTTATTGCAAAAATAAAGCTTTCTGATTGACCCCCAAAATGTTTTTTTTGATTATTCATATCCTGTCAAGCAATCGCTTATCTTTAAATGTTCAGATGCAAAGGTAGCCAGTCTTTGTGGAATGAGTAAAAGGTCAAACGGCATAGCATTTAAGGCTGTTTCTTCCTTCTTCGGAGAGTAAATAATTTGGATTTCACAACGGTAGGGTATTTATTTGATTTCAAATTCGGCATACAAAACAATTTCTTTATCTTTTCCATTGTTCATGGAAAAGCCTTTCCCAAAACGGTATTTACCTTTGGGCAATTGATAATATTTACCTATCGGAAAATGGAAACTTGATGAAATAGATGGATAGGTTGTCGTTTATCTGAAATAAAATCAGCCCATCCATTATCCGTCTTTCGTCAAAATACGTATCTTTACCGAAAAACCATTCCTATGCAGCCTATGAGAACGCGAATATCTTTTTATCGTACAGTCTTATCAGCACTTCCGTTAGTCGTGTTGATGCTTGCCATCGGACTTATATGGGTCGGATGTCAGCATAAGCCAATTGCGATCCACCGTGAAAACGGCTGGTATCATGTAACGGGCGACTCCAATGACAGTCTTTCTTTAGAGCCTATCGTAACGACGAAAGATTTCAGTGTTTTACGGTTAGATTCAGATGCCTTTGGCAAATACGTAATTTTTGGACAGATACATCCGTATTATATGAACCTATGGGCGGAAGAAACAGAAAAAAACATTGGAAAACAGATTGCTTTTGTGTTTAATGATTCAGTGATAAGCAACCCCACTGTAAATATGAGAATTGAGAGTGGAAATTTTGCCATAACCTCTTATTGTGACACTTTACTGCCGGGAATTTATGAGGAACTGAATAAGGAAATCAATCCTTCTTACTCAGACAGTTTAACAAGACTTGCTACTGCCCAATTATGGAAGGAAGCGAGAGAATTTAAAAAGACGCTGACGGACACGACCTTTTTGAAAACCAAGGGGATGATGTCTTATGCCGCTATAGATGCAATGAATGCCAACGGATTTAATCCGCATTATGCCTATAATCAAGTTGTTTATCTCAAAGCCTTGGATAGAGCCAGAAAGAAAATATCCATAAAGAACGGACATGTGATTTTCCCCTGTCAACGTGGTAAAGACCTGAATATATCAGATGACTTATTTCTGTTTATACAATCCTTATTTAAAGAGTGGAATCAATGGTTGGATACCGGCAAGTATCAGCTAGTCAAAGATGAAGAAGGTTTGTATACTGTTGAGCCACTTCCAGAAAAGAAGGATAAGCAGGTCTCTGTTTCTCTTCCTTCCGCCAAATCAAGAAAACTACCTATAACGGAAGAACCAGTTGACCAAAGAACCGGTCAGCAAGTAATAGAGGCTTTAAGTAAAGCATATGGTACGGACACAACAGTGATCGGTGATTTCTTGGACAGTCCGCACTGTCCTGCATTCTTGGAAGGAATGTTTTTTGACGGTTCTACACTGGTCTTTCAAGTGAGAGGAGATACCACTGTAGCACGGCACACACTGGAAGCAGCCGCAAAAAGCGGCGCTTTCCGGTTGGAGCCTGCCACGGCTAAAAGTTTTACCCAAAAACAGCTGAAAGAGATTTTGAATGTTATCGATAGTAAAAGAGAAAAACTTACAGATGAATGCTTGAAATCCAATTTGATGTCTTGGGGTATGGGTAGCCATCATATTCACGTAACTTTTATCATGAACACTCTGGAAGCCCGAAAAGCTTTCCGGAAAAAAATTATTGATTCACCGGCTGTGTTATTTGATGGAACAGCAGATAACACACCTAACGACTACATCGGTGTCAGCGATACCTTGGGCATCTTGCTACAATCTGACTATCCGGTCTATTCCACTCAAAGTAAACGAGCCACTTTTGTTTTAGTCAATCACAGCCAAGTAACATTAGAATCCGGTGAATCTTATTACATCACTTACGAAGATAGACAAAGCGTATGGCGAAATCTGCCTATTCATACCATATTTAATAGTGTAGCACATATCATTGGCCCAGGAAAAAATAAGCATTTATCCGGTTCTTTGTATCCGGAAATACACCACAACAAGCCGGGAAGATACCGTTTCTTTTATCCCGTTACTTTTACGGACACCGGAAGAGAGGTTACTCTGATGGCGGAATTCAGACTGACAGACAATCCAAAAGAATTGGCAGAAGGACAGAAGGATAAGAGACCTGCAGTTCCCTCTACGCAAGATAACCGACCTGCTGGATCTATAACAACGTCTGTACCGGAAGTTCCGACAGATGACAATCACCTTTTTCAAGTAGTGGAATGCATGCCCGAATTTCCCGGAGGGATGAAAAGGTGTATGGATTTCATACAGAAAGAAATGCGCTATCCTGAAGAAGCCAAGAATGCAGGCATTCAAGGACGGGTAATCCTGCAATTCATCATCGAGAAAGACGGCACGCCCGCCCAGCCTCGGATTGTACGTAGCGTTCACCCCTTGTTGGATAAAGAAGCCTTACGAATTATCCGACAAATGCCGAAGTGGACACCGGGAAAACAAGATGGGAAGCCCCAACGGGTACTTTATACCATTCCGATTTCATTTCGGTTGCCTAAGCCATAAACATACCATTGTCTGATTTTAATTCCATATACATATGAAACGATTTTTTCTATCCTTCATACTGCTTGGATGCATCTTTCAACTTGAAGCACAAGAAAGAACAGTCAACGATACTATTCTGATGTTGGAAAACAAAATATGGAGAACAGAACTTCCTTCTGAAAAATCCTATACGCAAGAGATGGAGTTCAGAGAGGGTGGATGGTGGACTACCTTCACGTATAATGGGGAAAAAACAGTACTAGAAGACTCTTACCGCATTAGTGAAGATACCATCAAAACATACGGCTGCAAGCAGTATTTAATTCTGGAATTGAATGATAGTACACTTGTTATCCGTTATCTACCCAAAGAATTGGTCATAGGCAATGGTCCTGTAAAATACATCAACACGATTAACTCACCCGCCAAAATGCTTGCAAACGAGCAACGGTTAGACAGTATCTGGAGGAAAGAAGATATTTGGAACAAGGGAGTTGCTGATATTTCTGGGAAGCCTATCAAAGATTTGTCAACCATTGAACCTCCCCGATGGGCGGTATGGGATTACGATTTGACAAAATACTATGTTTCCCAAATGAAATACCCTGAAGAGTTGCTAAAAAAGAATGTGGCAGGCTATTCTGTAGTGATGTTTGCTCTTGACACATTAGGCTTGCCACGCTGGAATACCATTTTGACGACCATCCATGAAGATTTTGATAAAGAAGTTATCAGACTGACCAAAGAGCTTCCACACTGCCTGCCTTGCAGGGACAAAAACGGCAAACGAATGGAGTGTCTTTATACGGTATATGTCCCTTTCCTGCCCCAACATTATAGGGATAGGGTAAAGGCGGACAGCGTTAGGAAAGAAGAATTGAAACAAAGTTTTGTGGAATGGGAAGCTGTGTCTTATTTTGAAAAAGCAAATCCGTATGCAATTACCGACTACATTAATGAACGCCTAACATACGATTCCAATCTATTAAACGGTAAAAAAGAAATCAAAGGGATTTATACGATACGCATTGATTCTTACGGAGAAATAATAAAGGTAGAGACCTTACGAGGTTGTGGCATACAAGAATGGGACAACCAAGTATTGCAAATCATAAAAGGTATGCCACGGTGGACTCCTACCATCAATTTTCATGGTAAAGGTGAATATCGGAACTCTGTTTGGACTGTACCTGTTTTATTCAAGAATGATAGTCCAACAAAAAATGAACTGCATGATTATAACTAACTGGCTCAACAAGACTTTGAGCAGGAAATGTAAATATCCCGTTGCCCAGCAAAAAAGGAACAAGGGGTGTGTTTTACAGGTGGAATATACTGTGCCCCCGGAAGGCTATATCAGCCATGCTACGGTACTCAACCAAGCACCCCGTGCATTCCGAAAGTCAGTGATGCAAGTTTTTCAATCGCTACGGAATGTACCCACTGTCTTACGCCCCGAGAAAAGCACTCTCAGCATCCAATTCTGGCTGGATAACATGAAAAAATCCCCTAAAGCAGATGTAGTCATTATCGGGTATACCTGGGATGATAAGCCGGTCTTGATGATGTAGATGAGTAGAATATCGTTTGTATGAAATAATCATCTTGTCATTTGTTCCAAGGCAAACATTCGATCGTCATTTCTGTAACGAAGATATGGTTTAGCAAATATTCTCCCATACTTGACATACTAAAGGAATTGTCGGCACGAGGTGTGGAGGTTTTCGCTTTGGTCAAAAACAATACAGCGAAGGAAGAAAAATTGAAGGAGACAGGAATCCGAACCAAGGTTAATGATTCATTGTCAATGGATGTTGTTATCATTGACAAGTCTTTGATATGGTATGGAAGCGTCAACTATCTTGGTTACAATACAGATGAAAACAATGCCATACGCATTTATGATTCAAAAGTGGCTGATCAAATTTTGGAAGCTCTATATACATAACATCTGTCGGTCCTTTATCCAACTTGTGCAGAAGAAGTACATAGAGATGGAATATCGATTTTTCATTAAACAGCTATTGGAAAAGAACGTAAAAAATCGTATCTTTGCAAACAAGAAAAGCGTTCTTTTGGTTGATGCAGGACGTTGCAGAATATAGAAGCTCGCTCGTTTCTAAATCGTTACCTGTTTAAGATAATGTCTGTTTTAAATGTTTGATTTTTAATAAGAAAAGAAAATTTAAATGTCTTGCAAGGTGAAAAGTTATATGTTTATCAATATTACAAAGCGTTGCTATTTCATCAAGATACTCATTCATTTTCTGATTACTGATAACAGGAAGTAATTTCCCGTTTGGTTGCCTATTTTTGTATTTTTCCAGTATTGCTTTGGGTACGTCTAATAAGGGAACATTAGAATTAACAAGAGTTTTCTGTCGTTTTGTTTTAATCCATATATTCCCGTCAAAGGAACGCTGAATATGTTCTTCTCTCAAATTATCTATATCGACAAAAGATAATCCGGTGTAACAACTGAATACAAATATATCTCTGACTTGACTCAGTCTTTTAGAAACAAATACTTTATTTGCAATAATATCCAGTTCTTCCTGTGTCAGATACCCTCGATCCACTTCATCAAAATGAAATTTAAACTTATAGAAAGGATCATTTTGAATAATCCCAGAATCCCTTGCAGAAGCCACGACTTTACTTAATCGCTGAATAAATTTCATTGATGTATTGTTAGTACACTCATGCTCCTTACGAAGATACAGATAGAAGCCCTCTATAAAAAATATGTTAATCTTACATAAAGGAATATCCTCCACTTTATATTTTTGCTTCATAAAATCAATTAACCGCTCTTTAGTAAGCACATAACGGGAATAAGTTCTTTTAGTTACTAATTTTGCATCGACTTTTAATTTATATTCAGCATTGAATTTTCCAAAAAAGTCTATCAATGTCGTTTTCCCCCTTTTTTCTTCGGCTACTCTTTTCAAAGTCCTTTCATCCTGTCCTAAGTAAGCTTCCCTTATTTTTTCGGCTGTCACATAGCCATCTTCTGCAGATAAAGTCTGATAATGTGCTGATATAACTTTACGTATTGAATTAAGCATTGTATTTAACTGTACAATTTCTGCACTTCGTCCTATTGCTTTCCCTTTCGCCACACTCCATAATTCAGATTTGATTGATAAATGAGGGCGAAACTCCACCGCATTCCCATTTACAGTAATACGACCGATAATCGGCATTTCTCCGTTTTTATTGCGGACAGTTCGTTTAAGAAAAAACGATAAAGAAAAGGTACTTTTCATAATCTCATTTTTAACAACAAACTTAAATATTGTATTGTAAATGAGATAGTCTATGTACATGACAAGATCGGTCAGATAACAGCCATTCCATGTAATTACGTGGCCATTTTTTAAATCTTAAAACATAGCCATAAATTAGCCACAAATTAGGGGTATTATGTGGCTATTTTTAGTCTTTTGACAGGAATACCATCAAAAGAAAAACTCCTACAATACCTTAATATTGAAGGAGTTGTCCGTTTTTTGCTGCCTTTTGGCTTTTCTTAGAGTGATCCAGCTGGGATTCGAACCCAGGACCCCAACATTAAAAGTGTTGTGCTCTACCGGCTGAGCTACTGAATCGTCGTTTCTTTCAGAACGCGGGTGCAAAGATAGGGAGGAAATCGGAGTTTGCAAATTTTTTATGGCTTTTTTTTCTAAAAAAATATTACTCTTCGATAATACTTAAAGAATCGATTTTCTCCAAACGTTTTATTAGTTTCGGGAGTTCTTTTCGGCGGATCGCCAACAACATTTCGCAGGATAATTCAAAGTTGCGTTCCAGGACTTCGGGATTTTCCTCCTTGATCACCTTCATGACATCGTTCAGGACTAGGTAACTGAACCGAATCCGCAAAATTTCATCTACGGTTTTTTCGACGATGACGGCATTCCGGATGGCATCGGCAGCAGCTTCACGATAGGCATTGATCAACCCCGATACCCCCAGCTTGGTTCCCCCGAAATAGCGCACGACAACAATCAGTACATTGGTCAGGTCGAAAGATTGAATCTGTCCGAATATCGGCTTGCCGGCTGTAGAGGAAGGCTCACCGTCATCATTCATCCGGAAATGGGTCTTAGCAGCTCCTAAGCGCCAGGCATAACAATGATGCCGGGCATCGTAATACTTTTCTTTTATCCCGGCAATAATTTCCCGAATTTGTTCTTCGGTAGCCACAGGGTAAACAAAGGCCAGAAACTTACTTCCTTTTTCTTTATATAAGCCTTCGGCTACTACTTCGACGGTTCGGTACAGATCTTCCATTCCAATTACAAAAAAGGACTCAATTACTGCCTCCAAAGAAGAGTAATTAAAAAACTTTCCGTTCCAATCGGGCACCTCAGCAGTTAAACATTCAGTTTACCGAATCTTCTTCTATTCCGGTTGGAACAATGCGGCTTCAGTAACAATGCCGCTTTAATTCCGGCAATACAATTTCCGTTGAATCTCCTCCACCTGGATCTTAAAATTCCGGTCAGTTTCGATCAGGTCGGTGACCGCTTTGCAGGCGTATAAGACCGTAGCATGATCTTTTTTACCGATTTGGCTACCGATATACGACAAAGAATACTTCGTATAGTTTTTACAGAAATACATAGCCAGTTGACGGGCTTGTACCACCTCACGTTTTCGGGTTTTCGTCTGTAAAAGCTCCGACGGAATATTAAAATGTTCACAAACCACTTCCTGGATTTTATCGACCGTCAATTCTTCCGTAGGTTTCTTCACCATTTTTCCAAGGATATCTCTAACGACGTCCACCGTCAGGTCCCTCTTATTAAAAGTCGACTGAGCCAGCAAAGAAATCATCGCTCCTTCTAATTCCCGGACATTATGATCGACATATTTACAGATATATTCGATCACTTCTTCTGAAAAATCGATACCGTCTTTCCGGGCTTTGTTCAACACGATTTCTTTACGTGTATCGAAATCCGGCGCCTTGATCTCGGCCGATAATCCCCAACGGAAACGGGACAGCAAACGATCTTCCATTCCTTCCAATTCGGCCGGAGCCTTATCACAAGTCAGGATCAACTGTTTCCCGGACTGATGCAAATGGTTGAAAATATGGAAAAAAGTATTTTGAGTACCGGTCTTTCCGGCCAGTTCTTGTATATCATCCAAAATCAATACATCGATCAACTGATAGAAATGAAGGAAATCGTTCACTTCATTCCGACGCACCGCCTCTGTAAACTGAGTCTGAAAGATATTGGTCGACACGTACAAGACGACCTTATTCGGAAAATTCTGTTTCACTTCCAGACCGATCGCTTGTGCCAAATGTGTTTTTCCGAGCCCTGAACCACCATAGATCAACAAAGGATTGAAAGCCGTTCCTCCGGGTTTCTGAGCGATAGCCATACCGGCAGACCTTGCCAAACGGTTACAGTTGCCTTCGATATAACTTTCCATGGTATAGGAAGGATTCAACTGGGAATCTATCTGAATCTGATTGGAAGCCCGTTCAAACGGGTTCTTCAGCGTACTGTGACCGGTCTGATCCAGATAAACCGTGCTGCTTGCAGGCTTCCTTACCGGATTAGAAGCTAAAGTCGTTGTCAGTGGCTCAGAAGGTTTACTTCTCTCCACCACAACCGAATAAGCCAATTTTGCATTGGGGCCGATTACCGCTTTCAAAGCACTCTTCAGAATATCGATGTACTCCCCTTCCAAAACTTCATATACATAAGCACTGGCAACCTGAATTGTCAGTACATCATCTTTAAAACGAACAGCACGTATCGGCTCAAAAAGCGTCTTAAACTTTTCAGGCAATACTTGCTTTTGAATCAAAGACAAACATTTCAACCAAATATTCTTACCTTCCTTTTCCATAGTCTATTGTTAGTCAGGTGTTTCTTACTTTTCACAACCCGCCTCTTTTCAGCATGCTAAATTCCATAAAAAAAAATCATAAAAAAAATGGGATTTTACTTGGTTATATTCAAAAAAAGCTTATCAACTAAGAACCAAGACATTAAATATAACAATCTGATAACAAATATATTACACTCCATCAAAATCATTTATTTTTATTAAAATACCTATACCCCATTTATCATATTCAAAAGTTAAAAAAAGGAGAGTACCCAACCTAATCGTTTCAGCTTAAAGGAAAAGTTTCTCGCAACATATTAACATAACAAACATATTATACACATCATTATGTTAATAATCACCACAACGGCAACGCTCCTATTTAGAATGATTCAAATTAAGATTTTATTGAATTTTAACAATAAATGATTGTTTAAAGATTTTATTAACATCTTTCAGATCTTTCTCCGCTTGTTTCAAATTCTTATAAGTTTGGATCAAATAAAGATATTTCCCGTTTTTACGCATTTCCCTTAAATCGGGATATTTTCGGTATAATTCGGAATCCAAGGCCAAGGGTTCCTCCGATTCCGCAATCACGATCCCATAAGTATCCTGGGTCGATTTACCGGAAGAAAAGTCGAACAAAGATAGATTCACAAAGCGTTTTGGATTTTGCCGGAATTCGGTCAGTAATTTATTGAGATTTTCACTCACTGCCGTCAGATTATAATACAAATCACGGTCATTCACCACTCCCCCTAGTGTACCTTTCCCCCGGTTGATCTTCATGACAATGGAATCGGTCTGTGCCAAAACACTATTCAAATAACGAACGGTATTAGCCAGATTAACCGCTTTAAGCGAATCGCTGATCCCGGTAATATTATCCAGGCTACGGGTTATATTCGCATTACTGTTTTCCAGGTTTCCGGTTATGCTATTGATATTCTCGAGAATTTTAGAAATCCGGGAGGACTCGTTGGCCAGCAAATCGTTCAAAGTACCGGAAGCATGCTCTACGTTATCCAGTGTGCGGCTGACACTTTTCAAGGACCCCCGGATATTTCCATTGGCATCTTCACTAAAAATCTCCTGCAAAGCCATCAATACCGTATCCAAGGAGACCATTACCGTCTCGGCTTTCTTCTTCAAGGGTTCCAATTGTTTGTTCAGTTGTTCCATGATACCCAATTCCAATTCCGTTCTCAAGGTATCCCCGCTCTGGGCATAAGTCGTTGCATCTCCGGGGATGAGGTTGATGGCTTTCGAGCCCATCAAGTCGGCGCTACGGATAGCAGCAATGGTATTGGAAGATATCTGCAATTTTTTTCCCACGGTAAACTGTACCAATACCTTATCGTACCGTTCACCGGTAAACTGTATGGCACTGACCTGTCCGACACTATATCCCCGATAGATTACACTACTGGAAACTTTCAATCCATCCACCCGGTCATAAATACCATAAAACACATTATTCCGGTCGAACAATGCTTTCGCTTTCAAAAAATTAATTCCCCAGATCAATATAACAACAGCAACAATTGCTGTTAATGCCAGTTTCACTTCTCTTTTAACCTTCATTCCCATAACATCTTATATCTTACTACTTTTTATTTTTCCGACTCCAATTTTCTGGCTTCTGCCACAGTAATTACTTTATTATTATATATCGCAATGATGAAACAATCTTTCACTTTACGCTTTACGGAAGAAAGTTTTTTCTTCACTACATCTAATTCCTTATCCTTAGCCACATAATAACGATAGCGTCCTCCGGAATTTATTTCCTCCACCTTCTCGCCTGTACAAAGCTTTGCAGGAGTTTTGACTTTCGAAGGAACAGAAGCCACCTGAATAGCATAAAACAATTCGTTTTTTCCGGATTCGGCAACTTGCGTTTTTTGTACTTCTGCAGCCTTTACGGGCTGATTTCCATCCGATGCCACTACCGGTCCGGGTTGTCCGGAGCGGTTCACGCTACTTTTTTTCTCTACTTGTCGTTTATAAGTTTCAATTCCTTTAAAAATAGCAGTAGCGATCTTCGTTTGTCCGGCCTGCGACATTAAAAATTTCTCATCTTCCCGGTTAGAGATAAAACCCGATTCGACAAGGATGGCAGGCATTGTTGCATCTTTCAGTACCAGATAACCGGCTTGTCTGACCCCCCGGTCTTTATGATTGGTCGCTTTGACCATCTCTTCTTGTACGGCACCGGCCAGTTCCAGGCTTTTTTCCTGATGGATATTCTGCATCAAACTAAAAATAATATAAGACTCGGGACTTGTCGGATCGAATCCGGCATAATTCTTTTCATAATCCTTTTCATGCCTGATTACAGCGTTTTCTTTCATCGCCACTTCCAGATTTTCCTTGTTTCGGGTAGATCCCAGCACATAAGTCTCCAGTCCCCGCACAGAAGGAGTTTTACAGGAATTGATATGAATAGAAATAAAAAGATCGGCTTTACAGTCGTTGGCGATCTTGCCCCGTTTATTCAGCTCTACAGGCACGTCTTTCGTCCGGGTATACACCACCCGAATATCCGGATAGCGTTCCGAGATCATCTTTCCAAGCTTTAAAGCAATTCCCAAAGTGAGGTGTTTTTCCTGAGTAAGGGCACCGATTGCCCCGGGATCGCCTTCTTTATTAGCAAATCCACCATGACCGGCATCAATACAAATACATTTGATTTTTCCCGATTCTTTCTGAGCCATAGATTCATATGCGGAAAATATTACCAGTAACCAAAACAATATTCCGGTAAGTCCGTATCGAATTATCATGATATTTAAAACTTTTTAAAAAGAATGCTAGCTATTAACAATCAATATTTCTTACATTTGCAAACCGAATCCAAGGACCGGAATGCATTTATTCATCACAAAAATAGTATAATAAATTGCAACTAAGAGCAAATATACTTCAATTTCTTACGATTTGCATCATTTTTATGATGGCAGCATGTTCCGTAGCATCACGGTCTTCACATGCCCGGAAAGATATTGCCGCCAGCGAAACGCAAGAAAAGACAGCAGCGGGAAAGCAGCAAGAATCAGCACAACCAGATTCGACGGTTCAAGATAAAACTCCCGGGCCGGTGATTAAAGAAGTCCACCACCCGGTCAAACGTCCGGCATCGGTCAGAGACAGTTTATCTGCTGCCGATTCGGCTTTAATGGCTCCCCGTCCAACTGTGTCGGATTCTCTACTTGCAATAGTCAATATCGGAGTTGCAACCGATTCGACTCCCCGTCCGACTGTGTCGGATTCTCTACAGGTACAATCCGATACACTCCAAACGGATAGTACGAAAACAGAGAAACCTCTTTTTAAAGATGTAGTAGAATACAATGCAGCCGATTCGATCATTCTGGATGTTCCCAATAAAAAAACTTTCTTATATAAAAATGCCTTTGTCAAATATCTGACGACGGAATTAAAAGCCGACTACATCGAATTAGATATGGAAAACAGCCTGGCTTATGCTTCCGGTCTTCCTGACAGTAGCGGTACGATCGTCGGCAAACCCAAATTCAAGGACGGTAGCCAGGAATTCGAAAGTCTGGATCTCAAATATAATTTCAAGACAGAAAAAGGATTTGTCAAAGAGATCATCACCCAACAAGGCGAAGGTTACGTCCAGGGAAAGCTGACCAAGAAAATGTCGGATTCGGTATATTGTATCAAAGACGGCTGGTATACCACTTGTGACAAACACGATCATCCGCACTTCTACGTACGGTTGAGCAAGGCCAAAATGATCCGGGACAAAAAGGTCGTTTCGGGATTTGCCAATCTTTACATCGAAGATGTACCTCTCCCTCTGGCTATCCCGTTCGGATTCTTCCCGATCACCAAAAAAGGAACCTCGGGAATTATTATGCCTACTTACGGTGAAGAACGTATGCGGGGATTCAACTTGCGGGACGGAGGTTACTACTGGTTTATCAACGATTATGTAGACCTCACGGTTACCGGTACGATCTATACCAATGGGTCGTGGGGCCTCAACGTAGGTTCGAATTACAAAAAAAGGTATAAATTCAGCGGTAATTTCGATTTCTCGATGAGCCGGAACCATACCAGTGAAAAAGGGACTCCGGACTATACCCAGTCCAAAGACTGGTCCATCCGCTGGCAACATTCCCAAGATCCCAAAGCCAACCCTTATACGACATTTTCTGCTTCGGTAGATATGTCTTCTGCAACAAACAACTATTATAACGCCAACAATATCAATGATATAGCCAACCAACGTAAACAATCCAGTATTTCCTGGAGCAAAAAGTGGCCCGACCGTCCGTTCAATATCACAGCCAGTTTTACCCACAACCAGAACAGCCGTGACTCCTCGATCTCACTTTCTTTTCCGAACCTGAACTTCCGGGTATCCCAGGTATATCCTTTTCGGCGTAAAGAACGTGCAGGTAAATTAAAATGGTATGAGAATATCGGTTTTACCTACAATGCAGAGTTACGTAACAGTATTCAGACCAAGGAATCCGAACTGGGAAAATCTTTCCAGAATATGGCCCGGGACTGGCAAAATGGTTTTAAACATTCTATTCCATTGAGTACCAGCATCAATATTGTAAAAGACCTATCCCTTTCTCCCTCGTTCACTTATAACGGTGTAGCCTATCTAAGTTCGATCCGTAAAGGCGACTGGGTAGCCGATTCTACGATGCCGGGAGGGGGTTATATCCCTGTCGATACGGTATATGGCCTGCATTACGCCCACAATTACAACGCAAGTCTGTCTCTTTCTTACAACCCGACGATTTACGGTATGTATCAATTCTTACCGACTAGCAAAATCTTTGCCATCCGGCATGTCATCCGCCCCAGTGCCAGCGTATCGTATACCCCTAAAATCGGTGTACCTAAAAGTAAATACTGGAAAACTTACACAGATTCACAAGGTAACGATCAGGAATATTCTATATTCGACAACAAGTTATACGGAACCCCTTCCGGTGCCGAAGAATCGGGGAGCCTGAGCCTGAGCCTCGACAACAACCTGGAAATGAAAGTCCGGAACGACAAAGATACCACCGGCAAGGAAGAGTATAAGAAAATAAAACTATTGGAGAGCTTTCGTTTACAATCCAGTTATAATTTCTTTGCCGATTCTATGCGCTGGTCGGTGATTCAGTTATCGGCCCGGACCAAAGTATTCAATGAAAAAGTCAACATTAACCTGACCGGAACGTTAGACCCTTATGCCATCAATGCCAATGCCGTCAGAATCAACAGGTACAATGGAGGTATCGGACGTCTGACCCGCGTATCGGCTTCTTCGGGCATACAATTCTCTTCGGACAACGGGAAAAACAAAGAGGAAAAGAACGATAGACTGAACGGTCATTATGATGAATATATGGATTTCGATGTTCCCTGGAGTATCAGTCTGGACTATACGTTCAGTTATTCGAAGAATTATTCGCGCAATACCGCTCCCGGAGCCAAAAAACCTTTGAGCAGCAATACCATTTCGCAGATGGTGCGTATCAACGGCAACTTTTCCCTGACCCCGAAATGGAAGATAGGCTACAGCACCGGTTATGACTTCCAGCAGAAAGAAGTGACGGCTACCAGTTTCAACCTCACCCGCGACCTGCATTGCTGGGAAATGACCTTTTCCTGTATTCCCTTCGGCACTCACCAGTCCTACAATTTCCAGATCAACGTCCGTTCCAGTCTGTTGAAAGACCTGAAACTAACGAAGCGGGACTCCTGGTACGACAGGAGGTAAGCACACCCGGCACACCCGCTCAGCAATGTGCCGGTCAGCAACCGCAAGTCGCGCCGATTTTTTTCTGCCTTTGTCAAAAAAATTCTCCTTACCGGACAATATTGATATGAAAACGTACATTTCTGATATTTGTTTTCCTACCCCTATTCTATTTTTGCAGAGGTAAACCGAACAATTATGAGGGAAATAATATTCATATCTATACTCTGCGGAATGCTGAATTTCGTGGCTTGTCAAAAAAAAGTGACCGATTATCCGATCCAACCCGTAAATTTCACCCAAGTCCATTTAGCGGATTCTTTTTGGAGTCCTAAACTGAGTATAAATCGCGAAGTATCCATCCCGACGGCTTTTCACCAATGTGAAATCAACGGCCGTCTGGACAATTTCGCTCTTGCCGCAGGTCTGAAAACCGGAGAACACCAGGGAGATTTTCCCTTTGACGACACCGACATTTACAAAGTAGTCGAAGGAGCTTCCTACGTGCTGGCAGTGCAATATGACCCACAGCTCGACCATTATCTCGACAGTGTCATCCACCTGATAGCAGCAGCCCAGGAACCGGACGGTTATCTTTACACTTGCCGTATCAATCGTTGTGACCGCCTTCAGCGCTGGATGGGCAGCCGTCGCTGGGAGAAAGTCAATAGCCACGAACTTTACAACTGCGGACATTTATACGAAGCCGCCACGGCTCATTATTATGCTACCGGTAAACGTCATTTACTTGACGTCGCGATAAAGAATGCCGACCTGGTATGTCAGGTTTTCGGAACAGATTCAGGACAGATCCATCAGCCCTCGGGGCATCCCATTGTCGAGATGGGGCTTGTTAAAATGTACCGGGTGACCGGTAATCCCAAATACCTGGAAAAAGCGAAGTATTTTTGTGAGGAAGCGGGACGTCTCTCCGATGGGCGCCCTGCCAGTCCGTATAGCCAGGACCACAAACCGATCAAGGAACAAGACGAGGCTGTAGGACACGCCGTGCGGTTCGGTTACCTGTATTCGGGTGTCGCAGATGTCGCCGCCTTGTGCCAGGATCAAGGATTCATCGAAGCTTCAAAACGGCTATGGAACAATATCACCGACCGGAAATTATATATCACAGGAGGTATCGGAGCCAGAGCCTGGGGAGAAGGATTCGGGGAAAATTACGAACTTCCGAACATGACTTCCTATTGTGAAACTTGTGCCTCTATCTCCAATGTCTACTGGAACTACCGTCTGTTTTTACTAACCGGGGAATCGAAATATTACGATGTGCTCGAACGTGCCTTATACAATGGAGTCATTTCGGGAGTCTCTCTCGATGGGAAACGTTATTTTTACGACAATCCTTTGATGTCGGACGGTAGTCATGACCGGAGCGAATGGTTCGGTTGTTCCTGTTGTCCTTCCAATATCACCCGCTTTATGCCGTCCATTCCGGGTTATGTGTATGCCGTCCGAGGGAATACTCTTTTCGTCAATCTGTACATGGGCAACGAAGGTCAAATAACTCTGGAGGGCCAACCGGTCCGCATCAAACAGGAAACCCGTTATCCCTGGGAAGGCAGGATCAAGCTGACTTTGGATCACTCTCCTGCTTCTTCGTTTACTCTGGCTTTGCGTATTCCCGGTTGGGTACAACAGCAACCTCTTCCCGGCACCCTATATACCTATCTCGACAAAGATACACCAAGTTATACCATCAGCCTGAACGGAAAAACGGTAAAACCGGAAGTCCGGAACGGTTATGCCCTTCTCCGAGGCGACTGGAAGGGTAACGATCAAATCGTCCTGAATTTACCGATGCAAGTCAGAAAAGTGATCGCCGACCCACAAGTTATCGACGATCGTAACAAATATGCTCTAATATACGGTCCGATAGTATATTGTGTCGAAGCCAGCGATCATGACGGTTACGCTTTGGATCTGTTTACAGAGGAAGATACTCCGTTCAGTCCGGAGTTTAAGCCCGATCTGCTTCACGGTGTCATGACCCTAAAAGGCCAGGGATATCATTTACTTTCCGACGGCCATACGACTCTGCCAACCTCCGTGACGGCCATTCCTTATTATGCCTGGGACAACCGCGGAGCCAACGAAATGAATGTATGGATCCCTTATACCCGCGAGGCCAGCATTCCACGCCGCACAGAAACCCTGGCTTCACAAGCACAGGCTTCTGTTTCGATCCCTTACGGAGGATACGGTTTGAACGACCGGTTCGAACCCCGCAATTCGGCGGATAAATCGATGCAGTTTCACAATTGGTGGCAATGCTTTGGCACAGAAGAATGGGCTCAATACGAATGGGACCAACCGATGACTCTCACCGAAGCATCCGTATATTGGTTGGAATTAGGACATTACGATATCGATTTCCAACTCCCGGTCTCCTGGCGTCTCGAATACAAAGCCGGCGAGAAATGGCTGCCGGTAAAAAATACCGATCCTTACGAAATCGCTAAAGATAAATATTGTACAGTCCACTTCCAGCCCGTCAGAACCAAAGCTCTGAGATTAACCGCCCAGTTACAGGAAGGCAAATCAGCCGGAATATTGGAATGGAAAGTAAGGTAAAGTCTCTTAAAACTTAAACTTTACTTTTACCAACAGAGGGTTGCTATCTTCCGGGATCCGGAGATGGGTTTTCTGAATAATAACTCTTTTTAAAAGATCCTGCCGATTCAGTAAGATTTCATCCCAGTCCCGGTAATCGTTATAGATACCATAAAAAAAGTCTTTATCGGCCCCCCCAATCATGAACATCCCGTCGGCATCATCTCCTTTTCTCTCCCAGGTAATCGTTTTGTTATTTTTAAAAGAGTGGATACAATAACAATCGGTTGCCTCAGGTCCGCAATACGAGAAATAGAAGTAATCCCGGGTATCGTAAATATAGACCGGCATTTTATAATAATCAGAACGGAGATAAGTTTGCAGATCCGATGAATACCGGTTTTTTATCGTCTCTTTCCCAAAATCGATTTTCACCCGGGGTACCGGCAAACTATCCGAAAGATAATAACAGATATTATCACTATCCTGAGGCCGGAGAATATATCGATTATCGCTAGCCTGGGTTATCAGAGCTATATTCAGGCCATAGTCTTTACGAGGCAGAAATTTTTGCAGGATTCGCCCCTGTTCGTCATAACGATACAAACAATAGAAATCTTCCGAAAAATTATTCTCGTCCATTTGCGGGCAATAATACAAAAAAGCCGAATGACCGGGTCCACTCGCTATCGCATCGAAGCCATTACATATCTCTGGAAGCTCCAGTGTCGTTTTCCGGATAAACTGTCCGGTCTCCGTACTATATTTCACGATCTCACATCCTCCCAAAATCCATAATTCCCGGGCATCCTGGCTGAGGCATACATCATCGATAGTAAGGTATTCTTCGGGGCCACGGCCATTCTTTCCGATTTGAAATAAAAACTTTCCTTCAGGACTGAACATGAACATGCTGGCAGTACTTTTAATCAGGACATTTCCGTTAGGCAAAAGCAGTATTTTTCCCACCAGTCCGATCAACGCTTTCCCGGTAGTCTCCAAAGGAACAACTTCAACCGAATCGATATACGGCAACAGGTCGTTCACCGCATTTCCTGCACTCAAGGGAGTTATTATTTCCTGTTCAACCGAAACCGGTTTACTCTGATTTCCGCACCCGGCAAGAAACAGGAAGAAAGAAAAGAAGAAAAAAGATTCTAATTTTAGCATAGACATAAGGTTCTCTTTTTCAACAAAGATAGTAAAAAAGGTTTATAAACCTTAAACAAGCAAGAAGTAATTTTAAGTACCTTACGCACTAATTCTATTTAGGTTTTAAAAGTTGTACCCCGAACTTCAGGTTCTCTCAACAGGAACAAAGTGAGTCCCGGCAAACCGGTCACCGAAGACGAATTAGTAACGACGAATAAACTTACATTTTTTAATTTTAATAAAAAATCATTATTCACTTGTTTATCTTCAATTTTTTCTTTTCCTTTGTAAAACAGATACAAGAGGTATCTGTCAACAAAATGTTGATGCGTTACTATTACGCGTTCTGAAAGCAAGAAAACTGACAATTTTTAAATAGGAAATCAGAACGATTGTAGCAACGCTCACGTAGGAGGTTCGTATATCAATGATACCTAAGCGTGAGCTTGCTCTTTCTGTTCCTAACCATTGTCAGTGGTTCTTGCCAGATTGAGTTAAGTTCCACGCTTTGTTGTTTTAAAGGCAGCTCCGCGTTTTTCTCAATCCACTCAACATATATACAATTATCAGGCTACTGTTTGAAAGCAGACCGGATACTCCAACAGGCCTCCCAAGCCGTGTGTACAACTATTATACATTCAACCGGCTGCTTTCTTTCAACTATTGACTTGGGATTTCGGGCTAATGAATAGCCGGGGATATGTCTCGACGACATATCCCTTTTTTTATTCTGCCCTAAGTTTAAGAACCGCTTGCGGCATACCTTCCGGGCCGACTTTTACCGTAATCTGTCCGTTTTTTCGTTTACTCCTGCTCATGGCTATCGCCCGTCCGTTCCAAGTATTGCGTTCATTCTCCAGATAAGATCGGAATCTTTCAGCGAGGCATGTCTACTCCGGAATGTTCCGGGAACACTCCGGACCATCGGCCTGCATATTAAAAATTACTCCGTACGATCAACGGCACAGAAAATCGATTTGCTTCCGGATCGCCTGACTACATACGGGGCAAAAGATATCGATGGTATGCAGGTTATTCATCAGACAGTTGGGCCATGGACGATACACTCCTTTATTCACATAACCACCTCCTTCATAAACCCCTAATTTCTGAGGTGTTTTTTCATTGACAGGAGTAGGAACCGGCGTTTTCGTGTCCAGCATCTTTTTCCATTCCTTCCGGCCGAAATCGGTCAGGGTGGTCAGATTGGCTTCCCATGGCTCTACATCGGTCGGATACATATCGTTGTACGACACGTTGCCAATATATTCATCCCCTAATCCCAGCAACACATGTCCGAATTCGTGTACATAGATTTTACCGGTACGGTTAGGATGGTGAGCTGCACTGATACCATAAAAATTATAGATTCCGCCACCACCATATTTCTGCGTATTGGACAACACATAAATATGATCATACGGCGCATGGGCAGCGATATCCCGGAGTCCCTGAAAGTCCTCGATCATTTGATAACGTTCCGAGTCGAAGGTATAGTAGCGGGCTTGAGCCGCCGTATTCCGCCATACATGTTCGCCGGGAATAGTCACACCCGATTCCATCGAAGGGGCCCACACCGCCCGGATATTAAAACGGGCAGCATTCTCCTTGAAAGGAGAGTAACTGAAAAACTCTTCAGCAAACACCCGGCAGGCAGCTGCAAATTTCTCCTTCTCATTCTGGGTATACCCTTCGGGAACGAGTACGATATCTACCCGCGTCGAGGGATTACCGTTATAGGCCACCTCGAAGGTCTCGTAGCGGGGAGTAAACTTTTTCACAAAATAAGAATTGGGATCGATGTCCTGTTCGAATTTCTTTTCAAAAACTCCTTTCCGGTTACGGGCATAGATCTCGATCCGTACCTCATTTTTCGGGTAAGGGAAAACCACCGACTCAGGCATGGCTTTACGCACAGTCTGCGCTTCGGGAGTGGTTTGCCACTCATTGAACAAGGTACAATAGCTTCGGGAATAAATCTCTTTACCACTGGCTTTATCGAAGATTTTAAACAATTGCACCCCATAACCGGTATCATCCAGCAGAGACACTTTCGAACCTGCCCAATAGGGTTCTTCCTTCAATTCGTCGAAAAAATACTCCTGGTTCCGGCTATCTCCGCAATGGTAGTAGTCGAACCGTAGTGTCTTGTCCAGAAAATACCGTTCAAAGGGTGTCTGGGCCGTCAACTCTCCTGTCATCCAGGTACAGAAAAATAAAAAAATGATTTTCAATAAGTTCATGTTTTGTTAGTTTGATTTTCTTTACAAAAATAACAATAATGACGAGGTAAGCCAAAAGTTATTTCACTTCCCACTCAAAAATTCCTGCCGCATTATCCTCCGGCAATTGAACTTCGAGTTTCACCGCAGCGGTTTTCACCGGTTCGAATTCCACCGTACAGGGAGCATCTTTCTGAATCGGATAATCAGCCGTATTTTTCACCGGGACCCATGCTCCGGCTTCATTTTTATAATATACCTTCCATGCTTCCGGTATCCGGCAACCACCCCACGGGCCGTCGTCGAACCAGTAAACGGTAGAAGAAGAGACAGTCTGTTCGCCTTTGAAGTCGTATACAATCCATTCGGTTGTATTCTTTTTCGGCCACCAATGGTAATAAGGCATCGAGCGATCCTCGGGATTCTGTGGTTGCAAACGGTCGTTTACCGCCGAGATAGCACTACTCCGGTGAGAGGCAGAAACCTCACTTTCGGAAGCAATCGTCGGCGGCATTGCCGGACGGGTAGCATTCAGGTCGATCGGTAGCCAAACGGTCATCTCTCCGGCTCCCCGATGTGCCCATGCATAATAAGGAATCAGGGATAAAGTGACTTCTTTTGCCTCCAGACGTCCCTCTTTATCGAACTCCAGCGTCTGAGCCTGTGTTTTCAACAGCTCTATGCCGTACAACAGATCACTGCGGTTTTCTACGGTAAATTCGGGTGTTTGATTCATCAGGATTCCCCGGACACTGAAATCATTATCCGGCCATTCGGCACAATACACCACCGGTCCTCGCTCGACGGATACCCGTCCACGATCGGCTTCCACTTTATAATTCGCTTTTACAATTCGCGGTTCCATATCGAAATGAATATCTACGATATCCCCTTTTTTCCATTTGCGTTGAATGGTAAAATAACCTTTTTCCAGCGTACTCTCTGCCGGCTTACCGTTCACTTTCACTGTATAGCCTAGTTTTTTGCCATCGGCATAACGGTACAAATCGCTCGGTACGACCTTTCCCTGCACCCAACCCGGAATCCGGATTTTCATCGCAAAATCGGAAATTCCGCGGGGAGTCACGGCCACCTGTATATCCCCGTTCCAGGGATAAGAGGTGGACTGTTTCAATCCTACTTTCTTCCCGGCGACTTCGAGGGTCGATTCGTTGGCCACAAACAAATTGACATAAACTTCCTTATCTTTCACAGCATAAATATATCCCGGAACAGAAGGAATAAAACGGCAGGCATTCGACGGGCAACAGGCACATCCGAACCAGGGCGAACGTTGATGCTGGCCGATAGATTCCAAAGGATTGGGATAAAAGAAAGCCCCACCGTCCAGAGAAATCCCCGACAATACGCCATTATAAAGGGTACGTTCGAGTACATCGTAATATTTGGCATCTCCTTTCAGCAGAAACAAGCGATAATTCCAATACACATTACCGATAGCGGCACAAGTCTCACAATAGGCCGACATGTTGGGTAATTCGTAATTTTTACCGAAAGCTTCACCACTGCCGGTAGCTCCGATTCCGCCTGTAATATACAACTTTTTAGTAACGACATTCTCCCAGATCCGGTCGATCGCATCGATATACTCCTGATCACCGGTCAGGGCAGCGACATCGGCGATACCGGAATACATATAAGCAGCCCTGACAGCATGTCCGACGGCCTCGTTCTGTTCCAGAATCGGCTTATGAGCCTGGCTATATTCGTCTTTCCGTTCCGTATATCCCCGCTTATCCAGGAAAAATTTCGCTTCATCCAGGTATTTTTTATCCCCGGTCACCACATACAACTTCGCCAAAGCCATCTCGGCGATCTGATGTCCGGGCACTTTCACCTGCTGTCCGGGTTTATCACCGATCTCACGGCAAACACAGTCGGCATAGCGGATCGCAATATTCAGAAAGTTTTTCTGTCCGGTAGCCTGATAGTGAGCGACAGCCCCTTCAACCATATGCCCCAGGTTATAAAACTCGTGGCTCAGGTCTTCCACTTTTTCCCAGCGTTTCGATCCGGCCCATTCATGGGGGTGTTCCGGATTCATCGTCCGGGAAGTATACAGGTATCCGTCCGGTTCCTGTGCCCTGGCAACGATTACCAGCACACTGTCGATATATTTTTTCAATTTTTCATCCGGATACGTCTGCAACAGATAGCTGGCCCCTTCGATCGTTTTATACACATCGGTATCGTCAAAAGAAAATCCGGTTACTTTATTATGAGGACCGGGATTAGCGGCCATTTCGAAATTCTTGTAGCGTCCTGTTTCTTCGCATTTACTGAATGCCAGCGGAATCGTCACTTCACGGCTGGCTTTCAGTCGTTGTCCCCAAAAGGCATCGTTCACTTTTACAGCTGTAAAAGGAACCGGGGTAATGGGATAACCGGTATGTCCATTCTTCTGAGCACACACACTCAGTGCCAGACATGCGGCAACAAAAGTCATCACTCTTTTTTTCATAAGCTTTTTATTTATGATTCGATTTTATTTCTTTTCCTCTTTATTCCAATCCGGAGTTTGCAGGCCTTGTAAATGCCGGATAAAGAAATCCCGTCTTTTCCGTTCACCGTAAGCTCCGCCCATCGTATGCCGCTGGTTGGGCAATACTACAAATTCAAACTCTTTACCGGCACCGATCAAAGCATTCACCACCTGGAAAGTTGTCGAAGGATCGACATTATCGTCCAATTCCCCCAGGATCAGCATCAATTTCCCTTGCAGACGATAAGCATTCACCGTATTGGAGCATTCTTCATATTCTTTTCCGACGGGATACCCCATCCACTGTTCATTCCACCAGATCTTATCCATCCGGTTATCATGGCAACCGCAAGCAGCGACACTCACTTTATAAAAATCAGGGTGGAACAATACAGCTCCCATCGCATTTTGTCCGCCTGCCGAGCAGCCATAAATCCCAACCCGGTCGATATCCATCTCAGGATATTTAGCCGCCGCAGCCTTCATCCAGGCGATCCGGTCGGGAAAGCCTCCGTCTTTCAGGTTTTTCCAACATACATCATGGAATTTTTTCGAACGGTTAGCCGTCCCCATTCCGTCGATCTGTACCACGATAAAGCCCAATTGCGCCAAAGCGGCATCTACCGGAGATACGGTGAAAGATTTCGGGACAAAAGAATCGTGTGGTCCGGCATAGATATACTCGATTACGGGATATTTTTTGGACGGGTCGAAATCTACCGGACGGACGATAACTCCCCAAATATCGGTTTCTCCGTCTCTTCCTTTAGCACAAAACACTTCAGGCATTCTCCACCCTTCTGCCAGCATCTTGCTGATATCGGCCTTTTCCAAAGACAACAAGACCGATCCGTCTTTCGCACTACGCAAAGCAGCTACCGGCGGACAATCGATCCGGGACCAGCTATCTGTAAAATAGGTATAATCCCTGGAAAATTCCACTTGATGGTTTCCATTTTCAGGTGTCAGGCAGAGCAATTCTCCATTCTCTATATTCAGCCGGTATACTTTCTCGAGATAGGGATCTTCACCGGCATCTTTTCCGCACCCTACCAAATAAACCACCCTGGCGGCATCGTCCACATGCAACACCCGTTTCACTACCCATTCCCCTTTGGTCAGTTGTCGTTTCACCTGACCGTTATCCGCATCATAGAGATAAAGATGGCGCCATCCGTCACGCTCCGAAATCCAGAGGATCTCGTTCCGGTCTTTCAGATCGTAGCGATACAGCAAATTATAATAAACAAAAGTAGGCATCTTCTCCCCGATCAGCACTTGAGCCTTCGGGTTGTCCCCGGTGACTTTATAAACTATATATTCCTGATGTCCCCGTTTGTTATAATCGAAAGTAAAAGAACGACTGTCATCGGCCCAACGGATATTGTTCAGGTTAAACTGTTTTTCCGGTTCGGCAAACTCGATATTTACCTGTCGTCCTTCCTCCACCAGAAACAATACCGGTCGTTTGACAGGCAGGGCATCTCCCGGTTTCACATAATCGATCTCTTCCATTTTGGGTTGCAGTTGTCCGGCAGGCGAAGACACGACGGTCTTCAATTTCCGGATCCAGGCGGGGCGGTATTTACAACTCACCAATTTCCGGGAATCCGGCGACCAGCTGATAAAAGAAGAATAGTATTCTCCGGGGGCTCCGTCGTAGCTCAGCCGGTTCACCTTGCCGCTACTTATATCACGGACAAACAGATTTCCTTCACTGACAAAGGCTTCTTTTTTTCCATCGGGCGAAGGAGTAGCTCCCTGCCAATTCTCTTCATTCACACCTCCCCAGTGGCCTTCCCGGCGGCGGGGTTCTTCTTTCACCTTACCGATCACCTTATTTTTATTCCGGTCGTAAGTATATTTCATGCCTTCGGTCACAAAAGTCAGTTGTTTCAGATCGTCCGAAAACACAATCTCCCGGAAAGGCATTTTCCCGGGTTCCACTTTTCGTCCCAGTTCAGCCGTCAATGCTTTAGCCATAGCTTTCTGATCGAAAGCCGGTTGTTTCTGTCGTTTACCGGCATTCACCAGTATAAAATCAGTACCTGCAGGAGTCTTGACCGCATACCAGCAAAAATGTGTATTTCCGATCCAGCGGGGAGTGATATTCCCTCCAAAATATCCGGCCTCATACTTTTGCCTGAACCCATCTGCTTCGGCATATTTTTCTTTCAGCTCCTGTGCACAAACGGCACAACTGAACACCAATAATAAAATAACAGGAATAATTTTCATAAGTTTATAATTTTATCAGTTATGATTTTTCTTCAACCTGATAGCAAATCCTCCTCCCGGAGCAAGTTGCATCTTCAACCGATCCTCTCTTTTTACATCACGATATTCATGCCGGTAATCCTCTCCCTTTTTATCCGCATTTATACCGTCGCAGAAAATTTCAGCCCGGAACATCCCTTCCGGCAAGAAACTCAAATCCAAATCTACCGTGCGTGCTTCCCAATCGGTCAGTCCTCCGACGATCCAGTCTTCCCCCACCCGCCGGGCAGTAACGATATATTCTCCCATTTTCCCCTGCAATATCCGGGTTTCATCGGCCACAACGGGTAAACCGGCGATAAAGCGGGTACATTCGGGTTCCTTGCGATAGGCGGTGGGGGCATCACACAGCATCACCAACGGACTGTCGAACACGATATAAGTAGCCAGTTGATGACAACGGGTCCCCTGACTCATCGGGCTACTGTAAATATCCCTGAAGTCCTTTTTCACTGCATTCCGCATAGCTCCCTGGGTATAATCCACATTCCCGGCCATCATACGAATAAAAGGCATAGTTACGTCGTACAAAGGCATATCGGGATTACTCCATTTCAGTTCCTCCATGCCGAATACTCCTTCGAAATTGATCGCATTCGGGAAAGTACGGTTGATTCCGGTCGGTTTATACATACCGTGAAAATCCACGAACAGCTTATATTTTGCAGTAGTTTCCGCGATCCGGTAAACCATCTCTACCGCTTTCTGATCATCCCGTCGAGGAAGTCGACTTTGAAGCCCTTAATCCCCATACCGGCATAATACCGGCAAGCCTTTTCGAGCTGCTCGTCCAGCACGTTCATCACCGCCCACAGAATCAGTCCGACCCCTTTGTTGCGGGCATATTCGGCCAATTCCGGTAAATCGATCTCCGGAACAGTGGTCATGATATCTCCCTGTTTGGGATCCGACCAACCTTCGTCGAGCACCACATATTCGATTCCTTGTTCCGCAGCAAAGTCGATATAATGTTTATAAGTCGGCGTATTGATTCCTACTTTAAAATCCACTCCGCTGATCCCCCAGTCGTTCCACCATTCCCAGGCCACTTTCCCGGGTTTTATCCAGTTGTAATCACCGATCCGGTTGGGAGCGGCCAGCGCATACACCAGATGATTCACCGGCATCTGAGTATCTTCTGCAGTCACTGCCATAATTCTCCAGGGAAAGGTACGTTTACCGGCTACCCGCGCAATATAAGGCCTGCGGGTTTTCACCGTCTCCTGACAACGCCACTTATTCTTAAACGTTTCCTGAGGATAGGCTGCAAACACCCCTTTCAAAGCCGGCGTTTTTCCATCTCCACAGACGAACATGCCCGGATAAGCTTCCAAATCGGATTCCAGTAAGGTCAGTTTCACCGCACCGGCATCCACAGTCAAGGGTAAAAAAGCAGGTAACTCTGTATTATATTGTGTAAGAGGAGCTTTGGTGTAAAAATTTTGAAAAGCCATATTCCAGGGATCTTTCGGATTGGTAGAATACGGTATATAGGCTTCGAAATCATCAGCAAAATTAAATTCGGCCCTCTCCTCCACCACTGTCATCTCTCCTTTCCGGCCGGCCACGAACCGATAGGCCATACCATCGTTATAGGCCCGCATCAGCAGTGAAAAACCATTGTTCAACCGGAGTTCGAGTTCATTACAATCGATTCCGAACTCCTTCACCCGATAGAACGGAGCCTGTACCGTCTCCGACACATGCCTCTGTTTTGTTCCCGTTATACGGATATTTTCCCAATGATCGGCTTCCGGCAGGTCGGTATGAAGGGCTATCCGGGAAGGTTTTAATAAAAGCCGGCCATCATAGAAAAGTGAATAAGCTATCCCCTGTCCGGCAGTCACTTCGAGTTTCACTTTACCGTCCGGCGACTTTAAAGTATACATTTTCACTCCGGCTTGCAACGCCAAAGCCAGGACAAGTAATACTCCTGTTCCAACGATTTTTTTTACCATATTCAATTTTTATAAAAATTTACTCTCCACCGTTACTTTTCTTTCTATCCTCCCATTTCCGCTCCGTTAAGTGAGGTTAAAAATAGTATGAACGAAAGAAAAAGAATGCAACAAAAATTTTTTTAGATGCAAAAATCGTACAAACTTCCTACCACCACACCTGTTTTCCCTGTTCGTACGTAAATATCCGTTCTTCCACTCCCTCGGTGAGATCCCTCAGCCAGTAGAGGTGTCCGGCAGGAACTCCCTCATAATCGAGTCCATAGGTGTCGGGCACCTGCCGTCCCATCGTGTACCATTGTCCCCGGTCCCACACCAACAGTTCGTATAGGTCGCCCGGTTTGACAAAATTATCGTCGTTCCGGGGAATGTAACAGATCCGGCTGACGCGGACAGGTATCGCCAACTGCAAACCGGCCCAGGAGGTATCGGCATCCTGAGCGGCAAAATAGGTATGTTTGCTCCCATCATAAACTTTTGTACAATCCCAGGTCTTTCCGTTCTCCGCCGAAGGTGTACCGATACAGGCCCCCCGGATCAGTTTACCGTCCGCATCGAAAAACATCGCCTCTGCAATACAACTATTGGAACCTTTCGGTCCCCGGTAACGCAGATAGCGAAATTCCGACGGACAGTTCACCCGTACCCAGTTCGAATCGGGAAGCGGCACTTTAGTAATCCGGTGGAGCACCACGGCATCCCGGAAATCCGGCGTATTCGCTCCTTCGAATACCCCCTGTACCATCAAATCCAGCAGCAAGCGATCCATAGCCGTCCCGGTATATTTTTTCACCAGATGCATCTTTTGTACTCTTTCGTTCCCACCACGGATGGATTTCACTTCATGATTCTTCGTATAAATAAAAGGATCGCCGGCCGCCGTCAACTTTCCTTCCCTGTGGTATACGGGCAAATAGACAATCGCCGTATCGATATTATTGAATACCCCCTGAAAACCGGCTGCAGTCCCTACCGCTACCGGCGACCAGCCGGCATTATTGAAGACCGCCAGGTAGCACAACCGGCCATCGCCCGCCGAATCGTACAAGGGTACAACCGCTACATTCCGGCCGAAATACTCGTCCGACACATCCCGCAAAAAAGGGTTTTTCAGTATCCCCGGAATATCTTCGTCGGGATAAGACACAGCCCAATTAGTGGTTTGTACGCTGAAATAATCCCGGTACACCTTTCCATACTTTTCTTCCATGCGTTCCTCCCGGTCGATATTATAGTAATTCCACAGGTAGGGAAGCTTTCGTCCGTCGGTATCCACCATAAATGTCCACATATGCGAACCGATCCGGTGGGGATTCTGCACCACCCGGTCGATTCCGCAAGGGATCCCCAATGCCCGGAACAGGGCCACATTGAACCCCGACAACTCCCGGCAACCTCCGAATCGTTCGTCCAGTAACTGCAAGGCTCCATATTCCACAAACGACAAATCGGAAGATGCATACCAATTCTGCTCGGCCCGTAAGTGATCGTTCAGAGCCGAAGCGACAAACACCACATCCGGATTCACGGCACAGAGCGAGTCGCACAACCGTCCGTAACGCCGTACATACGCCTCTTGCCAAAATTCCAGGGGTTCCCTTTCAATCCGGTAAGGCAGGACAAATTCGCAAAAATCTTCGAAAGAATAATACGAAGCCCAGGGCCGCTTCTCCCACACCCCGAATACATAATCGATATGCCGGATAAGGAAATCGGCCGTAACCGACCGGGCATCGTTGCGTTTCGTCCACCTCCTGACATCAGGCTCGCCGAAAGTCTTCCACAATTTGTGTTTGACCGCTTTGGCACTTAGTCCGGTCCGTTGCATCCACCGGTATCCTTGCCTGAGGCTATCCAACTGCGCACCTGTATAGAAATAATGATAAGGCATATTCCCGATCAAAAAAACGGCCGCCCGATACTTCAGCGAATCATTCCGGTAGTGGTCGAGTACCTTTTCCAGTTCCACGCGGTTTTCCCCGGCATACCGCAACGCAAAATCGAGCATCGTCGGCCGCTGACAGCTACTCCACAGCAACAACAAGCCAGATAAGTAAAAATATAGGATTTTCATCATCACATTTGTTATTTAGGGTAAGCAAAAATCATTATAATTGTTTCATTTCTGTCTTCATTTCTTCCACTGCAGGTGACCACACTTTGGGTTCTTGGTCGATTACCTGCCGGGCCATATCACGGGCCTTTTCCATATCTCCCATTTCCCGGTACAATAAAGCCAGCAGGTAAAGCGGATAAATGCGATGGGGAATCATATGAGCAGCCTGGACATAAGCTTTCTCGGCCCGGTCATATTGTTTCAGGGCCTGATAGTTTTTCCCGAGCTTATTATACACCATCGGATCGGCACTGAGTTCCGCCGCCCACAAAAAAATCGCCGTCGCATTTCCATATTGGGCGTTTTGAAATTGACATTCGCCAAACTCGAACACAAAAGCCGGCCGGTCGGATAGGGCAGAAAATAAAGGTGTATACCGGTTTAAAGCCTCTTGATAATCTCCCTGACGGAAATAAGCCCTTGCGGTTTTCCATGTTTTATAGGCGGTTTCCTTTTCTGTCAATCTCCAGGCAGCAACAAGCCCCAGTACCATAACCGGTAACCACAGGATTTGTCCTGCCCAGCGTCTTATCCTTACTCCTTTCGCACCGACATTCACACTCCACGCCAATAACAGCACAAACAGCATCGCCATCGGTAACATATGCAAAGGATAGGAAAAACAAGCGAATACCAGAAATGCGCTTAAAGCGCCCGATACTCCACCGGTTTGCTGCGTGTTCCTTTTAAACAGCCCTCCCGACGCTATACCCGTTATCGATAAAAACAAGCACAAACCGATCAAACCATATTCACCTCCCAATTGCAAAAACTCATTGAAACCATATTCAGGAGCATCAGCCACATATTCTTCCCGCGGATCTGCAGGACTGTTTGCAAAATAAACCGCCTGAGCTTCTCCTAAAGCACCCGGATACCGACCGATACCGACACCTAGCCAAGGTTGGGAACGCATCACCGCCAGATCCATTTTCCATACCAACAAACGTCCATCGGCGGAATCCTTTTTCAGCAAATACAATCCACCCCCGATCGATAATCCCAGTAATAAAATACCCCCCAGCCAACATCTTTTCCAACCTCGTCCTATCCGCCCTATTCCCCTCCTAACGTATTCCCTCGAGCGTTTCTGCCTCCACACAACAACTCCGCAACCGGCTCCGGCAGCCACCCAGGCACTCCGGCTCATGCCGGCCGGTAAAACCAAGATGATCGAAACCAAACAAATAACTCCGAGTCCGTACACGATTTTATCAACCCGGCAAAGAGGCTTCGGCCCTAACAGAGTATGTAAAGCCACCGGTAATATCACCGCCAGAAAACCGCTGTAGGGGCCCGGATTAAAAAAACTCCCGGTCAAGCGGTATAAGCTATGGTATTGATCAGCCCAACCGTATACCTGTAAAAATCCCCATATCGCTTCGATGCTCCCGGCGAGCAATAAAACAAAGGTAAAAAGCAACCTCTGAGAAACCTTCCATCCTCCCAAACCCCGACACACAAAATACAGTCCCACTAATAATATCAATAACAACGTTTGCGTTTCTCCCCTGAAATCATTCAACAAAAAACTTCCCACCCCATACAAAGCGAACAGCACCACACCGACATCCACCCATCTGAAACAGAATTGAAAATTCCGTTTCCATGCCACCATCCATGTCAGCAATAAACCAATCCCGACAACTTCTGCAAAACGGAAATATTTGGCGGTAATTATACCATCAGCATAATCATGACCTAACGATAACAAAGGAGTTAAAAAGATTCCCAATAACAAGACTCCCCCATACGGTCTATTTATTTTCCCATCTGCCATAACTTATTTATTTTCGTTTCCCGTTAAAAAATACTTACCACTATATTATTCCTTTCAAAACCACTATATGTTCCTAAAGCGATAAACCTATCACCACATACTCCCCACGCCATGTAACCTTCAAAACAATCCATTTCCGACAAAAACTGATATTCTCTCCATCTTAATAAATAAGTTCTATTGAATATCCGATCATACAGCAGGGGTTGAAGAAAGTTTCTTTCTTTTTTCTTGTCCGCAATGTAAGCAATAAGAAAATCATGTGTTTCAAAGATTCTTGGAAACACCCCCATTTCATCGCCATCTAATAATATAAATCGATCGGAACCTTGATATTTTTCCCAGTTAGAATTTTTTATTTTAAAATTATATATTGGAATATAAGTAGAGTCGGTAGTTATCTGATAAATAGTATCTGAATATACAGGATAATAATAAACACGATTACATCCTTTTAAAATCTCCCCTCCTCCTCTATTACCCTCTTGAAAGGGAATATAACGAAAACCTTTATAAAAGGTCTGGTCTCCTTTAGACAATAATAAAGCATATCCATGTAGTTCTTCATTTCCCACATTATGATAAGGAGCCATTAAATGCAAAAATGTGCTATCATGTAACCATAATGAATTACCAGCCTGAATTTTACCTAAACGACGCAAATATTTAAAATTACCATCTAAATCATAAAAAAGAAGTTTATCCGACATACCATCAACGAGCATCAGTTCCTCTTTTTCCATATTTATATCTATAGATTCTATTCTTAAATATTCGCCCGGACCACGTCCTTTATTATCTATCTTTTTTAAACATCTACCAGCATCGTCATAAATAAAAACCCGATCAAATCGGTCTTCCTGAATATAAAAACGTCCCTTATAAGTAATAATATTGGCAATATTTCCCATTACTCCACATTCATCTCCCAAGGGTATGTAACGAATACTATCGATAAAATCAGTATAGGCACGTTCTTCTGCATTTTCCAGGTCAATTGTAGTATAAAGGTTATCAACACGCTGCAATCTATCACAACCTTCAATCAGTTGTTGTTCGACTTTATTTTTTGAACGACAGGAGACAACAAAGCAAGAAAATAATAACAATAATTTTAGTAATCTAAACATCACCATATTTCATTTTATGGATGTCAGGAAATGAGTCATTCTATTTCCTGACATCCGATTCATCAACTATTCCCTTCTAAGAAATGCAGGGAGTACCCTTCCAACATTCCAGAATCCAGTAGCTCCTGTCACTCCTCCTCTCCATCGGCTAAAGCTTCAACATCCTTTTACATCCGATCTATCTATAGCGGTATAAAACAGTAACTATTACAATAAGCCCTCTCTCACCTGAGAGAATCCACTGCAAATGCTTTTACCGTTATATCCAAAGGATTATCATACCCTTGAAAATAGATTGCCATCCGTCTTTCGACATACCCCCCACTTTGCGGTTTAAAAGCCAAATTAATATATGCAGAATCACCTGGTACCACCGACTGGAAAAAAGTCTCATTGATGATACAACCACAACCGGTATCTATATTCTCTATCAGTAAATCTTTTTCACCGATATTTTTATATTGTATAAAAAAGGGAAAATAATCTGTATAGGTAATTATCCCTAAATGGATTTCTTTGTCCATAGCAACCACTTCTTCAATAGAACGAGCAGGCGAAGAACAATTCACCATGATAACAGCAGATAGCAGTAAGAATAATATTATCCTCATCGGTTCTATATTTTATTTACGAATATAATACAACAGCAATATCGGATTATCGTCCTCCATCGTCCGTTCTCTCAAATCCCGCCACAAGGGGCGGTCGACATCGATACAACCCTCCGGCTGATGAATAAAATCATAAGCTGTAACATAACTCACAAAAGCATCCGAAGTGGTTGTCAGAAATCTACCGGGCATTAAAACATTACCACGGGAATACTGTTTCGATTTATATCCTTTGTGATTCAGATAATCATAATAAATACTATACCAACTGCCTCTACAAAACATATCAAAATATAAATACCGGTCATTGGCCCATATCCCAGTTTGCCCCTTAGAATAACCGTTATCCCGCAAAAAAGCCATAGCATGAGCAGGAGAAATCCATTCTTTCCTGTCAACAAAAACTTCGGCATCGATGGTTGCAAGACTGGACTTAACCACAAACTTCGGTATTATTTTTCCATCGGCATATTCATATATCGTGTCTGATAGCAAAGCCGTCAGCCAAAGTTTTTCACCCGGACGAGCAAAACACGAAAGATTACCCCGAGTGGAATTTTCCGTATATTTTACTTGATAAGGAAGAATATATGCTTTCAGTGAACCGTCGTCAGCCGATAATATAGCATAATTGTATAAATCGTCAATGCCACACGACAATGTCAACAATAATTCCCGATTAGCAATGACATTTACATCGGTAATACTACCGCTTTCTATCTGTTCCCCACAAGTAATCTTATCATATTTGATACCCAAATAGGAGTAGCGGTGTATACAACGCCTAAAGCCATCATACACACCTACTACTTTATTATTTTTATCTACGTAAAAACTAGTTATGGCACTAACTTGATTTGGATCTCTTCCTATTTCACCTATTCGGTTCAGAAAACGTCCATTCATATCGAAAACATATAAATGTTCGTTATAATCACTTATAAAAATCAAAGAATCTGCAAACTCAATTTTCTTTAAAGCACCCAACAAACATTCGGATGAAGTTTCCAATTTTATGGTCCGTAAACTGTCGGGACAACCATCAGCGAGAGTAAGCAAACACCCATCAAAAGAAAAATTCCGCAAAGAATCGAAACAATGATTCGATAATAGCAAATTAGCCTCCATTAAACTATCCAAATGGATGATAGTAACCTCTCCCAAAGGTTGATTATTTTCCTTTATTTTATCTTTACAGCTAAGAAACAGTAAAAAAATAATCACTGTAAAGTACCATGAGAACAGAGTATTCTTTTTCATTTTAATTATCTGACCTTCAATAAATAAAACATTTCAAATATTCTATACTTATAAATAAGATATAGGACCATTCACATGTGATTTCAGACAACAATTCTTTTCAGAATCCTCACAGAAAGGATAACGTATAGTCGTTCCTCCTCTTACATCTATACCTAGACGTATTCTCCTTCCTCCAGGCAAAGTTATATAAGCACCTGCATCAATATTTGATGATATTTCATAGAAACCCCAAGCTTCCATATATCCTCTATTATATATAAAAATATCGCAATCATTTACACTTCCACCTCCTTCTCCTCCCGCATTTCCCCCTTCACCATAAGCCAATTGTTCCAGTTTTAACATACTGAGGAAAGGTGTATTCCAATCTCCTAAAACACGATAAACATTCACTGTCGACAATAAAACCACAACGGTACAAGTTGTAATAAATATCCATTTTTTCATGACTCAAAATTTTAAAATGTCCTACTCACTTCTATTGGCTTTTCGGGATACTCCAAGTATTTTTTGAGCAGATGATCCCCAAGAGACCATCTGCATCATACTTACTAAACACCATCAAACTGCGGATTGGAGTACTCGCGATGGATATAATAGCGGGTATCTCCCCAGCCCTGTTTCCCATCATATTCAAGATGAATAATGTTATTTACAGGGTCATACCAACTATTATTAAAGGTCTGTTCTCCAAAATCCCACCAATAGGCACCCGCATTTCCTTTTATTATTTCAATTTTCTTCTTCCCTGAAGCATCGTAATCTTCATCGGTAATCTTAACAATAGAAGAACACTGCTCATAACCTGTTCCGCCCCAAGTCGGAAAGAAAATAGCTTCATCATCGGTAGTCGCAGCAGCCGCATCCTGAAATACCTGATCACCGATACCAGGATTAGCCAATACAGCTCTCTTCGAATATAATTTGACATTACCTGTCCATCCTACATTAGCTCCCATATTGGCTTCCTTCTCTAACATCGTTACAGTCCACGTACCGGTCCATTGGGTTCTCATCTGGACTACAGCATAAGTTACAGCATTCTCCTGTATTTTTACAGTAGGATTGTCACACCCGGTAATACGAATCGGCAACATATAGGCCTTGACTACATCAGGATCATATTGCAAAGTAGCCGGATTCACCTCGATCTCGGCTGTAGCACTCACTTCTCCTGCCTTAATTTTCAATTCCGGAGTCGTATAATCTCCCGTTAAAAGTTCAAAAGAAGTTTTGTATTGTTGGTTATAGGCTTCAAGGGCATCCGGGTCGGCTTCATAGGTAAAGGTCAGCTCCATATCTTTATTCTCGAAAGGCAAGTCTATGACCAAAGGAACAGTGACTTTATCCATATTGACATTCCGCCACGGATCACAGCTTACCTCTATCAAACTCCCTCTTCCGCGCAAATTTGCCTGAGGTGTATTCAGCTGGATCGCCAGCAACAGGTAATCTTTATCGGTATTGACCTCTACCCCCTCGGTCAGGCTCTTGATCCGTACCGGATAAACGTACTTCACTTCTTCATCTTTCGGAATCAGTGTTCGAAGAGTAGTCATATCGAAAGTCAGTTGTGTACCTCCCAAGGTGGCGTCGGCAGCCAGACTCAGGCGTTTTTGCCCCAAAGTACCGACATGCTCAGGTAATACTTCGAAATCCAGTCCCTCCTGAGTCAGCTCCTGATAATCGGTCAGTACTGTCGGATCATACGACAATTCTACTTCGGCGGCATTATCGTAATAACCGCTCTTATCCACATATACATCCCATACCAAAGATTCTTCGCCCAGATCGTATATTTCTTGCAGGTTGTAACCACTCACTCCCAGATAAAGTTTGGAAGGATAGAGCTTCAGATTCGACTCGTCGATTTCTCCGCACGAAGCCAATAAAGAAGCGACAAAACAAAGAATTAAATATTTGATTTTCATCTTTTTTCGTTTAGAGGTTAAACATTACCAACCGAGATTCTGTTTCAGATCCGGATTCTTCATAATAGCAGTCTGTGGAATCGGCTGTAAATACTGTCTTTCGAGGAAAACACGGGTTTCGAAAGCCGTACGCTGATAATATTCGGAACGCAAAGCATTCTTAGAAGATATGTTTACATTCATACCGTAGGTTTTCCCATGATTGGTCTCCGTTGTAATCTTCCAGCGATTAGCATCGAACCAGCGGATATTTTCGAAAGCAAATTCCACCTGACGTTCCCGATGGATCAGGTCACGTGCCAGATTCTGGTCGCTTTTTACATCCGGATATACGGTCTCGATATCCGGCACACCACCCCGGTTACGCACGGCATTCCAATAGCCCAATACCTCGTCGTCCAACTCACCCAGCTCAATCTTTGCTTCCACATAATTCAGTAAAATCTCGGCATAGCGGAAATTCGACCAACTCCGTTCAAAATTCAGATTGTAGGGATTCAGGGTCGATCCCGGATGAACGAATTTAGTAATCAAATACCCGGTACGGTTATAGTCCGAACTATTACTGCCGTCGGTTCCGTATTTATTGATATACACCGGTTTATCGGTTACCGTATTCGGCCATACCCCTTCGTTATAGAATATACTGGCATAAAAACGGGGTTCCCGGTTTTTATACATATTGAACATCTCGCTGGTAAAACCTTTGTAGTCCAAATCAAAAGTAGGTACGGTAAAAGTGGAAAAGCCGGATTCTGTATAACCGGATTCCTCGTCGATCACCGGCGAACCGTCGTTGTTATAGCCGGTAATCGGATAACGCCCGTTTTCCATGGCATAAGCGTCTACCTGGAACTGAGTGGCACAATTGGTGGCATGCCCATTCAGGAAACGATCTCCGTTCGGAGCAGGTCCTTGTTCCAGTAAATAAACGTAATACGTATTGTTTGCTCCGGGAAATTCGGCATCGATCAATTCACTGTTCCAAGCCTCGATAAATACTCTTTTGTAGGTTTTCCCTTTTGCATTCTCTTCATCCGAACCGGTCAACAGCTGATGAGGCAGGGAACCGTCTTCACACATATCGATGAAGTTCTTGGCAGCATTGGCAGCCACTCTCCATTTTTCCGGATCTTTGGTTGTCGGGAATAAAGCCGTTCCGTCTTTTTTCTTTACCGATGAAAAATAAGCATTACCGTTAAATAAGGGACTTGCCGTATAAAGTAATAAACGGGAACGATAGGCCAGGGCAGCACCACGGGTCGGTTTACCTTTGTAAGTATCTCCCTGAGTCGGTGGCAACTCGTAAGCCACAGCTTCCAACTCATCACAAATCCACTTCACACAATCTTCCCAGGAGTCTCTTTCCCGATAAATCGTGGAATTTACATCGATAATCTCATTTTTCACCAACACGATAGGTCCATAAATCATAGCCAACCAATAATGACACATCACATTGATATATCTGGCTTCGGCAGTCCAGGCTTCCAGTTCGCCATCTTCCAATTCTTTACATTCTCCCACATGTTCGAGGAATACATTGGTTTCCCGGATTCCGCGATAAAGAGGAGTCCAGAAGTTAAGAGAAGGATTGGAGGCCGACAAAGTACCGTTCTGCATAAAAGCATACACCCGAACAGCACCCCATTCCGCCTCATCGCTGGCAGGTACAAAAGGCCAGCCATACATCGGCGGAACGATACATACCGCATCATACTGTTCCGGCAAGTAAGCATAAGCATTGGCCAGATATTGCTCGGTAGTGCTACGTTTAGCGAATACCCCCTCGATCGTTTGCATATCGTCGGGCTCTTTATCCAGGTACGAATCACACGAAACAGTCAGAAAAGCCAAACCGACAGCGATATAAAAAAGTATTTTTGATTTCATAATCTTCATGTTTTAGGTTAGAAGTTAATGTTCACGCCGAAATTAGCGGTACGCATCAAAGGATAACCACGTCCGTCCGTTGAATTGATTTCCGGATCCCAGAGTTTCACATCCTTGGCAAAAGTGAGGAGATTCGTACCGGAAACGAAGAAACGCACTGTTTTCAAACGCAATTTTTGAGTCACCGATTTCGGTAAAGTATACCCGAGTTCAGCAGTTTTCAAACGCAGGAAAGCTCCGCTGCGTTGCCACCAGGTGGAATTTTTATAGTTGCTCCCATGCCATCCTTCATCATACAAGAGAGGGATTTCTGCATCGAAATTCTGTTTGGCCGGATCGAAATATTTATCTTTCAAATCATCCAGAAAACCTGTCCGTCCGATATTCGGATAATTGAACGGGAAATAGGCATCTCCCAGGAAAAAAGTCGTCCGGGCCACCCCCTGGAAAAACAACGATAAATCGAATCCTTTGTAATTCATACTTACTCCCATACCGTATACAATTTCCGGTACATCGGAATAACCGATAGGCACTTCGTCGGCATCGTCGATTACGCCGTCTCCATTGATATCTTTATATTTGATGTCTCCGGGTTTGAGGTAGGAAGTACCGAACTGGGAAGGGCTATTGGCAATCTCCGTTTCATCTTTAAACAATCCGAGTGCTATGAGACCGAATTGCTGGCCATATTTTTGTCCGTTCCGGTTCCGGTATTTATCGATATAATCGGGTTGATCGTTATCGATTTGTTTGTTGCGGGCATACGTAAAGGTTCCCCGGGCCGACAAGAAAAACTCACCGAAACTTTTATCGAATTCGAGCGTTGCATCGATTCCCTGATTCTGCATCTTTCCGACATTGGACCACGGCATGGTAGATACCCCGACATAATCGGGTAACGACTGCCGTTGAACAAAAATACCTTTCCGTCTTTCGTAAAAATAATCGGCCTGTAAACGTAAAGCATTGAATAAAGACAATTCAAAACCGACATTTGTTTTGGTAGATACTTCCCACGACACATCCTCATTGGCATACTCTCCGACAGCAGTACCTCCGGTATAGGTATGGGAAGTACCCCAATACGTTCCGTAAGCTCCGACAATCGTAGGCAAATACACGAAACGCCGTCCTCCTCCGATTTCGTCGTTACCACTCTGACCGATAGAAGCTTTCAATTTCAACATATCGATGATATGGGTTACACCACCCATGAATTTTTCATTCGAAACAATCCAGCCGATAGCACCTGCCGGAAAGAAACCGAAACGATTACCGCTGGCAAAGTTCTCCGATCCGTTATACCCGAAATTTCCTTCGATAAAATACCGGTCGTCGTAAGAATAAGTCACTCGTCCGGCAAGCCCCTGATCCCGGTAAGGCAAAGCGTCGATAGAAGAACCGGCAGCTACCTGATAATTCCGCTGGTTGTATAAAAAGAGTGCTCCAACCCGATGTTTCCCGAACAGCCGGTCGTAGTTGATACGTCCTTCCAAATATAAAGCGCGTTCTCCATTCGCATAAGAAGTATAGCTTAACGTATTTGAACCTAACGACTTTTCCTCGTATACCAAATTATTATCATCATCTCTCATCCGGGCGTACCAGGTATGAGGCGAACCTCCCCGCAAAATCTGATTCCAGGAATTGGCATCGAATGAAAATTTAATTTCAGCCTTCAACCCTTCGGTCACCAATTTCGAAAAATCCTGTTCCAGAGCTATCATGGCGTTTATCTTAGTCCACCAGTTATCGTTATACCCTGCCTGAGTCAAAGTATTATAAGGATTCGGAACTGCCTCCCCGTATTCGGCATAACGAACAGCCCCATCCTCATCCCGATCGGGATAAAATAAAGGCATCACGTTCGGAGAAGTATTCATCGCATCGTTAAATATCGAGCTAATACTGTTGTATGGCTGATGTTTGGTCTCCATACTTCCACCGATATTCAGTTTCAGAATCGTAGTGGGATGAAGGTTTACATCCACATTAGAAGTGAAATTATAGCGTTTGTAATTGATCCTGGAATCCCATTCATGTTCGGGATCACTGATAAACAAACCGTTTTCGTTAAAGAAAGCGCCTGAAATATAATAACGGGCAATACTCCCCCCACCGGTGACATTCAGATTCACCCGTTGTTGAGTAGTATGATTTTTCATTAAAGCATCCAACCAATCGATATCGGGATACAAATAGGGATCACTGTGATCTTTGTATTTTTGAATTTCTTCAGGAGTATACAGAGGAGCCTTATCGTGAGAAGTACGGGCTACATTATACATCTCGGCCCAGGTAGCCGAGTTCGCCATTTTGGGCACTTTGGTAGGTGTAAGGATACCGACCTGTGCTTTCACGTTGATATCAGGTCGTCCCTCTTTTCCCCGCCGGGTATTCACGATGATCACCCCGTTCGCTCCCCGCACTCCGTAGACGGCTGTTGCCGTAGCATCTTTCAGGATAGAAAAAGATTCGATATCTTCGGGGTCCAGCAAGTCGAGACTTCTTTCCACTCCATCGACCAGGATCAACGGGTCTTTGTTGGCACCGAAAGTACTGATTCCCCGGATCCAGAACTCGGAACTTTGCCCGGGTTCACCGCTTCGCTGCACAGCAACCACACCGGCCAGACGCCCCGCCAGACTGTTACTGATCTGTCCCGTCGGTTGTTTCAGTTCAGCCACTCCGACAGTCGTGATCGCTCCGATTACACTCTCTTTACGTTGAGATCCATAACCGACGACAACGGCTTCCTCGATCATTTCACTGGTTTCTTCCAACTGGAAATTAATCACATCTTCTTTTCCTAATACCACTTCCTGGCTTTTATATCCGATAAAAGACACCGAAAGGATTGCATTTCCCTGAGGGCGGTTGAGCGAATAATTTCCGGCAGCATCCGTTGCTGTTCCGCTGGTCGATTCCTTAAACCATACCGTAGCTCCGACAATGGGTTCTCCGGTCTTTTTATCGGTAACCCTTCCTTTCACTACCCGTTTATGTTGCTGTGGCGCTGCCGGCGTATCGCCGGCATAGGCTGTAAAACTACCTGATATACCAAAAAATACCAGAGTCGACATCCCCAATAGCAAACGCAACATGTTTACTTTTAGCATTTTCTTCATAAGACATCATTTAATGGTTTGTAATAAGTAATTGTATGTATAAGAGAGGTTACTTACCCCTTACTCTTCAATCACATTTTATTTCTATCGTATATTGGTCCGTATCTCCTTTCAAATAAGCGATCTGAACCTCATAAACCGGAATATAACGGTAGGTTTTGCTCTCTCCGTCAACGACTTCGATCAAGAGGACGCCATATCCGATCCCTCCTCCCGCACCATTGAACAGAGTGACCGGTGATAAGCTCAACAAGCCGTCGGTCCCCAGTGTTTTTTTCATAAAAGCAGTAACATCGACAGTGTTTTTATACATTTCCTCCCGGTAGATATTGACTGTCGCATATTTCACCGGTTGTCCGTCCCGGGTAATATTCAACACTAAGTTCTTCGGATATTTGGGTTCTTCCAACGGAATGAATCCTTCTTGTCCCCGCACCAGATTTTTATTCCGGTTGATCAGTAATTGTGCATATTCGCTCCAGGAATCTCCCCCCCAGCAAATATTCATCATACAGGTCACCGGGCTGAACAAGGTCCCGCTGATCGGGTTCGTTTTCACTTCCATCGCATAGATATCGGGAACTCCGCGGGCATGCCCTAATTCATGGGCCAGGCATTCGGAAGTTTTGTAAGGGGATAAAATATCGTAGGTAGTGGCCCCGCCGTCAGGTGCTCCTTTATTGTTATCGGAAATGCAAACGACCTCGATCCCCCAGCCGGTCCAATCGCTATGTACCCGTTCATCGGAAAAATCACCGACTTTACCGTCGAACATCACAAGATAAGGATAATCGCCCCGATAGGTCACAGCATGATCCAGGACTTCCTGAGAAGAACAATCGTATACACAAGTTTCGTCGAAGAAAGGGACAAATTCTATATCGGCATCGAAATAGGTGATTCCTTTTTTCCCATGGTAAAGCTCTCTTACTTCTTTAAAACGCTGTTTCAATTTATTGTTTACAACGTTTGCGGAAGAATCGTAAGATTTAAAAGTCGCCCGGTCGAGCATTACTTTTACATCGAAGCTCCATACTTCCCGGCCGGTCTGTTCCCCTCCTCCTTCTTCTCCCGGTTCATCTTTAGGCGTAACCTCGTCTTCTCCGTCACTACTACATCCTGCCACCGCCAGACATAATAATAAACTCAGCCAATAAAAAATTTGTTTACCTTTCATAAAATGTATTTGTTAGATTACACAAAAAACGTTCGATTAAATCAGTCGAAAGTTTATAAAGTTCATAAATTCCCTGGACTCTGCGGGTACTTTGTTAATTGACAATTGTCATTTGACAATTGATAATGTATCTTTAAACCTATGGTTTGTTTTTTATTTGTTTGATAATCAATGATTATCTTCTTTATTCTTGCTCTCATTTTTCTTTTATTTTTCATTCTTTAACGGAAGCGAAGCTTCCAATATCTGTCAATTGTCGGTTATCGTTTGTCCATTTTTCTTCTGGCGGATTTTCGCCAAAAGAATCGAACGTTTTTTAAGTTAACAGATGCCATACATTAAATAAATCTCTATAATTTTAATAACTATTCACACTTTCAGATACGACTTATGCTTTTTGCTGTAGAAACTACTTCAAAAAGCACCAGTCGTTAAAAATGTATTAAAATGTCGTTTGTTCCGTACGACAAATGATCTCGTTCTGCAAATCTTCGCCCAGGTCGTTGAAATAATCACTATATCCGGCAACCCGGACAATCAGATCCCTGTAGTCTTCGGGATGTTTCTGAGCTTCCCGGAGCGTATCGGCATCGACCACATTAAACTGGATATGATGCCCGTCCATCCGGAAATAAGCCCGGATCAGATGTACCAGATTATTACATCCTTCTTCGGTTGAAAGAAGCGAAGGAGTAAATTTCTGATTCAGTAACGTCCCGCCGGTTTTGATATGATCGATTTTGGCGGCAGAACGGATGACTGCCGTCGGTCCGTTCGTATCGGCCCCCTGGACCGGAGAGATGCCTTCCGACAGCACTTTCCAGGCATTCCGTCCATCCGGAGTAGCTCCGGTCACTTTACCGAAATAAACATGACAGGTAGTAGGCAACATATTTACCCGATAGTCCGCCCCCCGGGGAGATTTATGTCCCGACAAAACATCATAGTACATGTCGAACACCTGTACCTCCTGCTCGTCGGCATAATCATCATCGTTACCGTATTTCGGAGTATGATACACCAACTGATACTGCAACTCTTCGAACCCTTTGAAATCGTTCGCCAAAGCTTTCTCCATAGTCTCCATCGCGATGGTCTTTTTATCATACACATGATAGCGTAAAGCGGTCAGCATATCCGTAATGCTACCCAGGCCCACCCCTTGCACATAGCTACTGTTGTAACGGGCGCCACCACACATATAATCTTTTCCGTTCCGGATACAATCTTCGATCAGTACGGACAAGAAAGGTACCGGCATATATTTCATAAATATGCGTTCGATGATATTGTTACCGGTCAGTTTGATCCGCATAAAATGTTGTACCTGTGCTTTATAGGCTGCAAACAATTCCTCATAGGTCCGATAATCTGTAGCTGTCCCGGTTTTCAGACCGATCTGTTTGCCGGTCCGCTTATCGAATCCGTCGTTCAGGGTCAATTCCAGAATTTTCGGCAGATTAAAATAGCCGGTAAGGATATAAGCTTCGGTACCGAAAGCCCCGGTTTCCACACATCCCGAGCACCCGCCGTTCCGGGCATCGCGGACATCTTTTCCCGCCCGCAACATTTCCTGTACCAAAGCATCCGTATTGAACACCGACGGTTGACCGAAGCCGGTTTTGATGATTTCGACAGCAGCCCGGATAAAACGGTCCGGATTTTTCTTACTGACCTGAATCATCGAACTGGGTTGCAGTAAACGCATCTCCCGGATTACATCCAGCAGGATATACGACATCTCGTTCACCCCGTCGCTACCGTCTTCCTTCACCCCTCCGACATTGATCAGACAAAAATCGGTATAAGTATTACTTTCTTCAGCCGTAACCCCCACTTTGGGCGGAGAAGGATGGTTGTTGAATTTCACCCAGAAAGACTGCAACATTTCGTATACTTCTTCCTGAGTGACCGTCCCCTCTTCCAGCTGTTTTTTATACAGCGGATACAGGCTCTGATCCAAACGTCCGGGATTGAAAGAGTCCCAGGGATTCAATTCGGTAACCACACCCAAATGGATAAACCAATAATGTTGTAATGCCTCATGAACGGTTGTCGGAGCATGAGCCGGTACCCGACGACAAATCATAGCCATTTTCTCCAGCTCTTTCTTTCTCACCGGGTCTTTTTCTTCAGCCGCCAGCTCTTCCAGGCGTTCGGCATACCGTTCGGCATAGCGGATCATTGCATCACAAACGATATCCATCGCCCTCAGCTCGTCGCGTTTATCCACGCCTTCCGGATCGTTTACCAGGTCGGTCTTAGCCAGACTTTCGGCTATTTCTTCTTTCAAATCCAACAACCCGGTACGAAACATCTTTATCCCTAAAGCCGTATGTCCCGGCGCCCTTTGTTCCTGAAATTCCGTAAATACACCGGCAGTATAAGCCTCTTTCCACTCCTGTGGCAAATTCTGAAATATCCGGTCGCGATTACTTTTCCCTTTCCAGTAGGGAATAATGATATCCCGGTAAGCAGCCCGGGTAGTTTCATCGGATTTAAAGGATACTTTCGGGCGATCGTTCAATATCTCGAGATCTTGTAACGAGTGGATACAGATTTCGGGATAAGTCGGAGTAGCCTTCGGGGCCGGTCCCCGCTCGCCGACAATCAATTCACCCTCATTCACACAAATATACTTATGTTCCAGGATATATTTAAACGCTAAAGCCCGTTGAACCGGTACCGGTTCGGCATCGGCCATCCCCGATTGATAAAATTCAGTAATCAGTAAAGCTCTTTCCGCCGAGATCCGATTCTCAGCATTCAGACTCTGCTCACGTAGTTTTCTGATTCGTTCGGTCATTTTCATAATAAGTATGGTTTTGATTTATAGTTTTTTAACAGGTTATATCCGAAAGCCTTGTTCCCTGAACATTTCCCGGATATCTTTCAGGTCTTCCTCTTTCAGGCCCGGAAGATCTCCCATTTCCCAATCCATACCGAGCCGTTTGTATTTATCTGCCCCCGTACGGTGGAAAGGGAGCAGATTCACCTCTTTCAAAACAGGCATCGTCTGTAAAAAACGAATCGTCTCCTGCACACTCTTCTTATCGTCGTTAAAACCGGGAATAACAGGTATCCGGACAATCACTCCGGCACCCTGTCCGGCAATTTTCCTCAGATGTTCACACGCCTCCCGGAATCCTTTACCGATGTACGCTTCGAACTTTTGAGGATCGGCAGTTTTTACGTCGTAAAGAAACAAATCCGTATACCGGCATATTTCTTCTAAATATGCTCCAGAAGCCACTCCGGCCGTATCGATACAGGTATGGATACGACGGGCCTTACAAGCTTTGAGACATTCCAACAGAAAAACCGGTTGCAACAAAGGTTCTCCTCCTGAAAAAGTAACGCCTCCTCCCGATTCTTCGAAAAACACCGCATCTTTAGCTATCTCTTCGACTAATTCATCGACCGAAATCCCGTAGCCCACCTTCCGGATTTCTTCGAATTCACGGTCTCCTAATTTCCGGACTTGTTTCATCGACACAGTTCCCACAGCCTGACTTTCCGGGTTATGACACCAACGACAATGCAAACGACACCCTTTCAAGAAAACAGTCGTTCGTATTCCCGGCCCGTCATGAATCGCATAACGCTTGATATCGAATATATTTCCACGCATGACGAAATAAATTTAGAATAATAAAATTTATCTCACTCTCAAGATAAAAAAAACACAGAGAAAAATTGTCCTTCGGATTCAGGATAAAGAAAAGAATCCGCTAATATAACCAGCATTCAAAAAGTCCTTTGTAGGAACGGTTCTGCAATATGCGAATTTCATTTAGCATAATCATCGAATAAACATCTCAAAGATAAAAACATTTTTTTATAAAACAAAAATATAAGTATCGAAAATACACTTCAAATGATAATTTTTTTAAATTTGAAGCAAAAAAAAGGAAACCGCCAGAGGGGCATGTGCTACATCACTATTAACCAAATGATTATGAAAACGTTTGTCTTTATCTTATTCTTTCTATCGCTCGCTTCACTCTCCCCGACCTTCGGCATTCCTTCCCAATTTCGCCATTATACGGTTGAAAACGGCTTATCGAGTAATGCTGTACAATGTTTGTTGCAGGACCGGACAGGATATATCTGGTGTGGCACTTCAGACGGTCTGAATCGCTTCGATTCGCGCCATTTCAAAACTTTCCGGCATATTCCCGGCGACACGGCTTCTTTAGGCAATAATGTCATTCATTCTTTATTCGAGGATTCGAAAGGTAATCTTTGGATCGGTACTGAGAACGGTGTTTTCCGCTACCGGGTATCCGAAGAAAAATTTTCGACCTTTCATCTACCGGATATCCCGGACCGGCTTTCTCAAAAAATCATCTACTCGATCAAGGAAGACCAATTGGGAAAAATCTGGATATCGGTTTATGGAAGCGGTGTTTTCCGCTACAATCCTTCGGACGGCAAGATCAAACATTACAGTCACGACATCAACGATGAAAAGAGTCTTATTTCCAATCTGACCACCAAAATTCTGATCGACCACACCGGAGAAGTATGGATAGCCACTCATGATCAGGGAGTATGTAAATACGATCCCTTCACCGACTCTTTTTTCCGGATCGATGCTACAGATAAACAAAAAGGATATACAGCCCGTTACATTTACGCCCTATGTGAAGATTCTTTCGGAAATATCTGGTTGTGTGACAACGGACTTTTCAAATACGATAAAACAACCCGCAACTGTACGGCCTGCCTCCCTCCTGCTGACGAACCGATAACCTATATCCATTTTATTACCGAAATACAACCGGGTATATTGCTCATCGGTTCCAATAGCGGACTGACACAATATAATCTGGCGGAGAACACTTTTTCTACGATCGGATACAATGTTCTTTTTCCGCAAGGATTAAATGACGGGATTGTCTATTCGATTCTGAAAGACCGGGAAGGAGGTATCTGGGTGGGAACGAACGCCGGAGGTATCAATTATCTTACGCCGGGTACCAATTGGTTCAATACGTTCTGCTATACACCGGGCAAAACAAGTGCCCCGGGGAAAGTCATCAATTCTTTTTGTGAAAACACCGACGGGACGATATGGATCGGAACAGATAATAAAGGGCTTTGGAACTACAACCCACACGACCAATCTTTCACTCCGGTATACTTAGACGCCAAAAATCCGGATCTCAGCGTGCACGCCTTATATTGCGACCGCCATGAATTATGGGTCGGGACTTATGCTCACGGTGTGTACCGGTTAAATTCAGCAACCGGTAAAGTGACCAACTATTCGGATAAAAATATCAAGGGCTTGAATCCGGGCAGTGTATACGCTATATATAAAGACAGCTCAGGCAGGCTCTGGTTCGGTACCCAAACCGGCATCCTATATTACGATATCTTCAGCAATTCGTTCGTTACTATCGCCGATCTGGGATACAACAGCTACATCACCGACATCACCGAAGACGCCAACCACACGATCTGGTTTGCTTCGCAAGGCAAAGGATTGATCAGCTATGACCTGAAAACCAGTACCCTCAAATTTCATTCCAACGATCAGACCGGTTTACCACAATCTATCGTGTGCCTGTGCAGCGATCAGGGCAAGTTAAGGATCGGTACGGGCGGATACGGACTTTATACCTACAATCCGGCCGATCATAGCTTTACCCGTCATCCCGATCCGTTATTTCGTACCCATACCACCATACAGACGATCATCTCCAGTTATAATGAATTGTGGATCACGACCAATGCCGGTTTACTCCGGTTCAATACTTCAGACGGAACCATCAGTTATTACAATCAGGAAGACGGACTCGTCTGCCTTCCGTTTACCAACCAGGCCGGCCTGCAAACTTCCGGTGGACAGATTTATATCGGCGGCAGCAATGGGTTCAATGTCTTCCATCCGCAAAGTATCCGCAAGAATGAAGTGATTCCCCATATTGTTTTTACGGCCTTCCGGCTTTTCAATCAGGATATAACAATCGGCGGACATTCGGTCCTTCAAGCTCAGATCGACCGTCAGCGCTCGGTCATTCTCCCTCACAACGAAGCCGTTTTCTCTATCGAATTTGTAACGACCAGCTATTGTGCCCCGAGTAAAAACAAATACAAATACATGTTGAAAGGTTTCGATAAAACCTGGAACAACACGGACAATCAAAACAACATAGCCACCTACACCAACCTATCCCCGGGGAATTATACCTTCCAGGTGATGGCCTGTAATAACGACGAGGTATGGAATCCCGAAAAAGCAGAAATCCGGATTACAATTCTTCCACCCTGGTGGTTGTCGAACGGTATGTTAGTCGTTTACGGTATCCTGATCGTTTTAGCGATCGCTTTAGGGTATGCACTTTTATTACAACGGACCAACCGACGCCACCGTAATAAGATCGCAGCCTTGCATCACGAGAACGAACGCAAACTGTTCGATGCTAAAATCGGATTTTTCACCCATATTACCCATGAAATCCGTACTCCGGTAACGCTGATCCTGGCCCCCGTAGAAGAGATCATGCGTCAAAAAAATATCCCGGAGGAAATCAGGGACGACCTGGAAGTCGTCAAACGCAACAGCGAACGGTTACTGGACCTGGTAAATCAGATACTGGATTTTACGAAAGCCGAACAAGAAGCTTTTTCCTCCCAAAACACCTGGTTCGACATCGATGATCTGGTGGAAAAAACTGTACAGCGTTTTACATCTGCAGCTCAGCAAAAGGGGATACAGCTCTCCCACGATACTCCACAACCGATCCGGATTTGCACCGACCGGGAAGCACTGACCAAAGTGTTGAGTAACCTGCTGACCAATGCCATGAAATTTACCAAAGACCGTATTCTGGTCTCCCTCACTGAAAATCCTGAAGCACATACGGTAACGATCTCTGTCGAAGACAACGGTACGGGAATCAAACCTACGGAGAAAGAAAAAATATTCAACCTCTTTTACCAATCGGCCAATAAACCCCAACTCCCGAACAAAGGTTTCGGTATCGGGCTAGCCATCGTCAGTCTGTTGGTGAAACGAATGATGGGAAAGATAGAAGTGGAAAGCGAAGAAAACCGGTTTACCCGTTTCCGGATTACGCTTCCCCAGAACGAACAAAACGACCTTTCTATTTCTGTAACCTCTCCGGATAAAACAGCAGCACTCCGGGAAGTAAAAACTGAGGATCCGATCGAACCTGCCGGAACAGAAAAAACCGACAAAGATGGGAAAAAGGCCGGAACCGTACTGATTGTCGAAGATAACGAAGAGTTTATTTCTTATCTCACCCGTGTCATCGGACAACGATATCATATCCACACGGCCGGAAATGGAGAAGAAGCATTGAAATCACTGGAAAATCTGAAGCCGGACATTATCATTAGCGACGTCATGATGCCGGTAATGGACGGAATAGAATTATGCAAACGAATAAAAAGCGACATCAATCTAAGTCATATCCCGGTAATCCTGCTCACAGCACGCACGGATACAGCAAGTAAAATCGCCGGTCTGGAAAACGGAGCGGATGTCTATATCGAGAAACCGGTATCTGTGAGCTATCTGTATGCACAGATGGTCAGTCTGCTGGAAAACCGGAACAAACTGCGTTGTCTTTTTTCAGAGAAACCTTTCACCCCGATCAATACCCTGACCGAAACACAGGCCGACGAAAAATGGTTTAACCGTCTGAACGAGATCATCCAGGAGAATATCTCGAATACAGAATTTTCCGTCGACCAACTCACCCGAAGTGTCAATATGAGCCGTACCCTTCTGTATGCCAAAGTAAAGGCAGTAACCGGTTTGACCCCGAATGAATTTATCCGGTTGGTACGCCTGCGTAAAGCAGCGGAATATCTGGCCGGAAACGAATATAAGATCAACGAGATCTGTTATATGGTCGGCTTTAACAGTCCCTCCTACTTTGCCAAATGTTTCCAAAATCAATTCGGCGTATTACCCAAAGATTTTATCAACAATACCAACTGACCAAACCCAATATCTACTTATAAAACCATACGATTATGTTCAACAAAGAAACTTACATTCAGAGACGTAACAGACTGAAGAAAGAAATCGGTAAAGGGATTTTACTATTTCTCGGCAACAATGAAAGCGGTATGAATTATGCCGACAACACGTATCATTTCCGTCAGGATTCGACTTTTTTATATTTTTTCGGTTCGGATTATGCCGGTCTTTCGGCTCTGATCGATATCGATGAAGACCGGGAAATTATTTTCGGGGATGAACTGACCATCGACGATATCGTCTGGATGGGCACCCAACCCACGATACGGGAAAAGAGTGCTTCAGTAGGCATCACTGCAACCGCTCCGACCGCCCAGCTGAGCGATTATTTAAATAAAGCGGTACAGCAGGGACGTCGTATCCATTATCTGCCTCCTTACCGGGGTGAACATCAGGTCACCCTACTCCGTTTACTGGGGATTGCCCCTGAAGCGCAAGTTGCCGGAGCCTCTACCGAACTGATCCGGGCTGTAGTCGGCCAACGAAACTACAAATCGGCCGAGGAGATCAGGGAGATAGAAGAAGCAGTAAATATCTCCGCCGATATGCACATCCGGGCGATGCAACTTGTCCGGCCGGGGATGAAAGAATGTGAAATAGCAGCAGCAGTGACAGAAGTCGCTTTACAAAATGGCGGACAATTGTCTTTCCCGGTGATTGCCACCATTAACGGGCAAACCCTCCATAATCATTATCACGGTAATATCCTCCACGAAGGGCAGTTGTTATTGTTGGATGCAGGAGCGGAAAACGGCATGCACTATTCCGGCGACCTCTCGTCGACCATTCCGGTAAGTAAACATTTTACAGAACAGCAGAAAACCATCTATCAAATCGCTTTACAAGCCCATCAGGCCGCAGTTGCCGCCCTAAGACCGGGCATTCCGTTCAAAGAGGTCCATCTGATTGCCGCCCGTACGATTGCAGAAGGGATGAAATCGATCGGCCTGATGAAAGGAGATCCCGACGAAGCAGCCCGTTCGGGTGCTTATGCGTTGTTCTTTCCCTGCGGACTCGGCCACATGATGGGACTCGATGTTCACGACATGGAGAATTTAGGCGAAGTATGGGTAGGATATAACGGACAACCCAAAAGTACACAGTTCGGTTTCAAATCGCTCCGTCTGGCCCGCCCCCTGGAACCCGGTTTTGTCTTTACCATAGAACCCGGCATCTATTTTATTCCTGAGCTCATCGACTATTGGAGAAGTGAAAAACGGTTCTGCGAATTTATCCAATACGACAAATTGGAACCCTGGAAAGGTTTCAGTGGCATCCGTAACGAAGAAGACTACCTGATCACTCCCGACGGAGCACGCCGGCTCGGCAAATATAAACCGATGACCATCGGGGAGGTGGAAGGAATGAAGTAGGATTGGCGCACTGCGCCAATCAATAAAGTCTGATCCACTCATACCCATTCCCTGTCTGATCCATATAACGGATAAAATCTTCCGTCTTTATAGCCAGAGAAGCCCGGTTATCATTCGGATGAAACGACAATTTCCGGGCTTGTTTCAAATTTTCATCAAGGAAAACATAGACATGGTGTTCCGTATCGTTCACTAATCCGAAAGGGCTGACAGATCCCGGCTTCAACCCCAGGTATTTCTCCATCCGTTTTTCCGAAGCAAAACTTAATTTCCCTTGTTTTAATAGTTGTTCCAGATCATGAATCGCCAGATTCCGATCACAATGAAAAATAACCAGGTAATGCCGGTTTCCCTTATGATTCCTGAAAAACAAATTCTTACAATGTGTACTGTCCAAATTTTTCCAATATTGGCGGGCAATCTCGATCGTAGGTGCCTCAGGATGTTCCAGATAATCGAATTCAATACCCAAAGCTTTCAATGTCTCATACACTTTCTCCTGTCCAATCATCATCTCATTTTATTTTATTTTTTTCATCTCTCTTCTTTTCCCCTCCTTCATTTTCCCCAAACCTTCAACTTTTAGCTTTTTACTTTTTACCTTTCCCCCTATACCACCTCCCCTGCCACTCTCCTCTCTCGCGCAATCTCTTCTCCAGTTTAGCCACAAACTCATAATTCTTTATCCCCCATTTCGGAGCGATCAGATATTCTTCGGGTGATTGATTGACAAAACGTTCCAGATAAACATCCGGCCGGATATGTCCGATCACGTCCACTACAAAATCGAGGTATTCTTCATAACTATACAACCTGAAAACCTCCGGATGCCGAAGATATTGTTCGGCCATCGCCGTTCCCCGGACAATCTGCAACTGATGTAGCTTCAATACCTGAATCGGCAGATCGCACAAACGGACCGCCCCCTCCAACATAGACTCCCGGCTCTCTCCGGGTAAGCCGAAAATCAAATGAGCTCCTATCCGGATACCTCTCTCAGCCGTTTTCCGTATCGCTTCCTCAGCTTCGGCAAAAGTATGTCCCCGGTTGACCGTTCGCAAAACTTCATCATTTGCAGATTCGACTCCATACTCTACACAAACATAACAACGCCGGGACAATCCGGCAATATAATCCAATACGTCATCGGTCACAGCATCCGGACGGGTAGCGATCACCAATCCTACTACATCGGGACAATCCAATGCCTCCTCATACTTTTGCCGTAACTCTTCCAAAGGAGCATAGGTATTCGAATAAGCCTGAAAATAAGCCAGATACTTCTGACCGATATACTTTCGGGCAAAAAAGGCCCTTCCCTCCCCGATCTGTCGGGATATCCCCGACACAGCCCGGCAATAACCCGGATTAAAACTCTCATTATTACAAAACGTACAACCACCGGTCCCTTTTTTCCCATCCCGGTTCGGACAAGTAAATCCACCGTCGATAGACAATTTTTGCACCCGTTCTCCAAATAATTCTTTGAAATAAGCGGGGTAATCATTGTACCGTTTCCGACTCTCTGTTGGCTTCATGCATTTTCTCTTTAGCAGAACGAAGTTACGAAAAGAGTGTAATTTATTGGAAATGAGCGTAGGTTAATTGCTCTTG
>OCHG01000170.1_pt1 | contig 71895 bp, 68 predicted proteins | sample 1538801 | NCBI WGS metagenome assembly OCHG01 (sample SAMN04571727, study PRJEB22368) | human gut metagenome | biome: human gut; material: stool | host: Homo sapiens | place: Luxembourg | collected 2012-09-20 | reverse complement strand
TCCTCGTCGAAGAGCCATACCGTCATGTCGCGGCGTTCCGTGTCCGTGTTCCACCTGTCCTCCATGACGGAGTATTCCCTATGCTGCTTCCACTGGTGCAGCGGCACGTTGCCGTTCCACACCCACCGCGTCACCGTCGTGCCGAAGCTCTTGGAGAGCCTGCGCCCGAGCGCGTCGTATGTGAACTCCACCTCCCTCTTGTCGGGCCGCACCACCTTTGCCAGAGAACCGTCGGCGTTCCACCGGTATCTCCAGCGGTCCTTCCTGCCGTCAAGCCACCTTCCCGTGCCGAGGTAGCGTTCCGTCAGGTTCCCGTCAGCGTCGTACTCGCAGTGCCATTCACCGTCCTGCTCCAGCCGTCCGCCACCGAGGTAGCGGCGCAGCCTCATGTCCGGGTCGGGATACAGGTTTCCCGTCTGGTCGCTCTTCCTCCACTGCACCCTACCGTCGGGATATTCCGCCCTTTCGAGCTGCCCCGTCGGGGTGTAGGAGTAGCGTGTCTCGCCACGCCTGCTGTCCTCCACGGACAACAGCCTGTCGGCGACGCCCCAGCGGTAACGGCGCATATGCCGTGTGCGCGAGTCCTTGCGTGTGCGGGCATCCACCAGCCGCCCGATGTCGTCGTAGGCGAACGAGCGGACGACGCCTCCCGGAAGGATGCGCTCCACCTCGAAGCCCAGCGCGTCGTGGCGGTGTGCCGATTCCCACGAGCCCGCGCCGTCGGCGTCGCTGCCGCCGGTGGCAGTGAACCTCTCAAGCTCCCCGTAGGCGTTGCGGGTGTAGCGCAGCGAGGCCCCCGCCGTGCTGTCGAGCGTGAGTATCCTGCCGGTATGGTCGTAGGTGCGGAGTATGGTGTTGCCGTCGGCCGTTTCCCGTGTCGGAAGCCCCAGGGAGTTGTATGCGAACTCCACCGTGCTTTCCCCCCTCGATGCCTGCACCAGCCTGCCGGACAGCCCGTAGGCGTAGGTCTGGTCGGGGTCGCCTGCCGTGGGGTATGAGACGCGCGTGACGCGCGAGCAGGCGTCATAGCCGTATTCCCTTTCCGTTCCCGACGGCAGCGTCTCCCTGACGACGCGTCCGCCCCTGTCACGCAGGTAATGACGGACGGCCCCGTCGAAGCCTTTCTCGGCGGTGACGTTGCCCACAGCGTCGAGGGTGAACTCGTAGCTCTGGAGCCTCTCGTTTGTCACACGGCGCAGGCGTTCCTCCCGGTCATAGCGGAAGTTCACCACGCCCCGGTGGTCGCGGCGCCTTGTCAGCTTCCACATGCCGGAGTAGCCGTACTCCACGTGCTGGACGTTGTCACGGTATTCGGTGAGGTTGTCTATCCCGTCGTAGGACAGGCGTATGTCGTTGCCGTCGAAGTCGAGCACGCGCACCACGCGGCCCACGGGGTCGTATTCCCTTTTCTGCACCGCACCCTTGGGGTTGGTGACGCTCACGCACCTGCCCAGCAGGTCGTAGCCGTACAGCGAGGTGTTCCCCCGGCTGTCGGAGGCTTCCGTGAGGTTATGGAAACAGTCATAGGCGAGCCTCGTCACCACGCCGTAGGGGTCTTTCACCGATGCCACCGCACCGTTGCGGTAGGTCATCCTCGTGACGGCACCTTCGGGGTTGGTGCGGCTCACCAGATTGCCGGAGCGGTCATAGCCGAACTCCCACGTGCCGCCGTCCGGTGTGGTCACGGATACGGGACGGTTGCGCAGGTTCCCCCTGGCGGGGTACACGGCGGACACGCTGCCGCCGCACGGGTCGGAGCTGTCGGTGCAGTTCCCCCAGCGGTCATATCTGTACAGGGTGCTGTTACCGAGCGGGTCTGTCTGTGCGAGGAGCCGGCGGCTGTCGTCGTAACGCCACAGGTGTTCCCCGCCGTTGGCATCGACCTTCTTCCACACAAGGCCGCCGCGGTGGTGGTACACCGTCAGCTCCCCGTGGCTGTCGAGCACCTCGGTCACTCCTTCCCGGAACGTGAGTCTGTGGTCGTATATGCCGCCGTCGCCCCACGTGTGCACGCAGCGCGAACCCACGCCCGTACCGTCGTACTCGAAGTACCACGCAAGGCCGTTGCGCCATGTCTCCTTCACGATGAGCCTTCCGGCATATTCGTATGTCATCACGTCGCCCGCCGCGTTGCGCTGGAGGGTCATGTTGCCGTCGGCGTCGTACTCGTAGGAGGCGAGGGTAATCTCTTTCTCCGGATCTTCCGGATGCGGGCCGCATATCTCAAGGATGCGTCCGCTTCTCGTGTCGTGCTCCACCCTCAGGCGGCGGCCCGCGCTGTCGGTGATGGAGCGCAGCCACCCTTCCTTCGTGTAGCCGAAGCGGATGCCGAGGCCGTTGCAGTCGGTCACGCTCTCAAGCAGGCGCACGGAATCGTACTCCTTGCGCGTGAAGCGGTAGTAGAGGTCCTCGGCCATGTCCCACACGCAGTAGCCGCCGTCCTGTTCCAGACGCGCCTCCTTGCGTTCGGAGAGGATGAACGAGGGTTCCTCCGATGTAGGCAGGGGGAAGGCCACCGGGATGCCGTCACTCATGCGGAGCGTCAGCGTGCCCTCTTCCGTATCCGCGACGACGCCCATGTCGTAGGCGTGGTGCCACCCGTTGCCCAGAGGACCCAGGTAGTCGCTGCGGCTGTACCACGTGCGCTCCCATGACAGGGGCACCGGGCCGTCGAGCCAGAAGTCCTCCTCGTCGGTGAAGAACGTGCCGCTGGCCACGTCCACGGGGTGGCCCGTGACCGTACAGATGGCCTTGTGGAGCATGTTCTTCAGGGATTCGCTCTTTATCGTCCTGTTGACCTTGCTGTGCAGCCTGTCCGCCAGCTTCCTGGTCTTTTTCTTGTAGAAACGCCCGAACGCCCCCGTGCATTTGCGGGCGAGTGCCGCCATGGGGTTGAGGGGGACGGGAACCGGGCTGGTGAGTATCTGTCTGGCGGGAGGTATCGGGTTGATGACACCCGTGGGCAGGAACATGCCCGGAACCTTATGCACGCTCGGTATGCCCACGTCGTTGCAGTCAAGGTGCAGGTGCGCGCCGCCGCCCGAGAAAGGCATCCCGTCGGCAAGTACCGTCAGGCTGCCCATGAAGGCGTGGCCGTTGTTCTTGGGTATCGCCGCTGAAGGGGCCGCCCAGCCTGCGCCCATGGGGATGTGCGGGATGCTCCGCGTGGGGGTGGATGCGACCGCGCGGGGGATGAAGCCGCCTATCTTGACGGTGGCGCCCAGCATCCCGACAGCCATCGTCAGCACGGTGTGGCCCACCTCGGCGAGCTTCGCGCTGTCGGCGTCGCCCGTCTGTTCCGCTGTCGGTGGCGGGGGGATGAACGAGGAGACCGCCGCCGCGATGAAGTCCTGCGGACGGAGAAGAACCCCGACATAAGGGTGAGGCATGGGCACGACGGGGGACGGGGGTATCGTCACGAGGTGGATATCCACGCCGATGACAGGGTCGAGCTGCTTGGAGATAGGCAGGCAGGCCATGCCCTTCATGCCCATGGCACCCAGTACGGGGAGCATCGCGGCTTCGCTCAGGCCGTCGGCAAGGCCGCCGATGGCGGCTGCCGCCCTGACACCCGTGTCGAGGGCATTGACGGACGGGGACACCCCAGCGGCGGAGTTGGCACTGACGCCATCCACGACACCTTTGGCCTGCGCCCCTACGCCTGCCTTTAGGTTTGCACTTACGCTATCGAAATATCCCATGTCTGCCATGCACTTAAATATAAACTATTCCCACATAAATGTAGCTAAATATCTTAACCCATTGTAACTACCTAAGTCTTCAACATATCGCTTAGGAGGAATTATATGCCCTTTCATACTTTCTGTAAGAATAAAGATCTTTTGATTTTTATTCTTATTTCTAAAGCCATTAGGAATGTAACAAAACGCACAATTATTTGATTGATTGTTTAGATTCTCTCGAATTAAGACTCTTTCTATAAAGTCTATTTTATCATCATTTATGACCGACTGTAATAATTGAACAGAACTAAGTGCATTGTTTTTTTTAATTCTAAGAAATTCAGGATAATAGAATTTTATTCCGATGTCCTTACAGAACTGGCATCGGTGTTCGGGGTTAGGACGTTTTTTTGTCTGACCGGACTCATAATCTTCCATTTCCTTAAGATACAGATCTTGATTGAAATACTCCATAAATTCGGACTCGCTTTTATCTGTATGTCCAATCCACGTTATATATTTTAATCCTGCGGTAGAAGCTAAGGTACCAGTTGGATTTAAGTCAAAAGTAAATGTACCCAAAAAGGATACTGATGTTGCATTGGTAGCTTTCTGCGATGAGATACCCTCACGGGAGTTATACATGATTGCTGCATTTGCCTCAGTTATGTTCTGGTCTTTTAGAGCTTTTCTTATTTTGTCTGTGTCTACAGGTACAACGTTCAATAATTCCTTAATCCCATTTGGAGAATACTTCATGATAAGAAAATCCTCGTCATAACTCATTATGTTCAGTTCCTTGCAGAACTGGCATCGAAGTTCCTTATTGTCCTCATCATATTCCTTCCACCATTTGTAAAAGGCAGATTGGTCCATGTATTTATTAAAATCAGACTCGCTTTCAAAATTACCAATCCAAACTAATATCTTGCTCATAACTAATCTCTTTATTTTTTATTTTGATAACCTGTGACATGCTTTTTATGCATATCTTCTATTATATTTTTTGCTTCTTTCTTTGATTTTGCATTACGAAGCTGCCTTATCAAGTCATCATGGAAGAATTTGCTGGCTTGTGACTTGTGATGTAATCCTTGAGTTCCGTAATATTCAATAATCAGTCCTGTAGTAGGAATCACCATACTCTTCAATTCTGTTGCTGTAAACCCAAGTCGTTTTGCCTCCACAGCAATAGCCACAGGGAACATTTCATGCATTCCACCATCACCTCTAAGATGACGCTTCACTGCCCTAATATTCTTTTTAACCGTTTTTTGTTTCGCACGTTTCCACCACGTATTAAAAGCATCGTCGCCTCGTCCCCACGGTGCAAGACCGAATAAATCCAGCCAGCTATTAGTGTCACTGACATATCCGTAAAGGTTTAGTATTCCGCCAGCCAGTCCAATTGGATCTTGCGAGACATACATTCCCATCTTCGGCGAGTAATACCTGAACCTGTTGTACGCCAGCCCTGTCTCCCGGTCATAATACTGTCCCTGGAACAGGAACGGTACCATCCCCTTGTTGCCCGTCTCCTCGATGACGTTCCCGTCTATGTCGAGCACCCGGCTCCACACCTCGTTGCCCTCGGAGTCGTATGCCTCCGTCGGGGTTCCCAGCTGGTCTGTCAGTATCGAGTATGCCTTGCCGCCCCTTATCATCGCCGACGGCACGAACGAGTCCTCGTCGAAGAGCCATACCGTCATGTCGCGGCGTTCCGTGTCCGTGTTCCACCTGTCCTCCATGACGGAGTATTCCCTATGCTGCTTCCACTGGTGCAGCGGCACGTTGCCGTTCCACACCCACCGCGTCACCGTCGTGCCGAAGCTCTTGGAGAGCCTGCGCCCGAGCGCGTCGTATGTGAACTCCACCTCCCTCTTGTCGGGCCGCACCACCTTTGCCAGAGAACCGTCGGCGTTCCACCGGTATCTCCAGCGGTCCTTCCTGCCGTCAAGCCACCTTCCCGTGCCGAGGTAGCGTTCCGTCAGGTTCCCGTCAGCGTCGTACTCGCAGTGCCATTCACCGTCCTGCTCCAGCCGTCCGCCACCGAGGTAGCGGCGCAGCCTCATGTCCGGGTCGGGATACAGGTTTCCCGTCTGGTCGCTCTTCCTCCACTGCACCCTACCGTCGGGATATTCCGCCCTTTCGAGCTGCCCCGTCGGGGTGTAGGAGTAGCGTGTCTCGCCACGCCTGCTGTCCTCCACGGACAACAGCCTGTCGGCGACGCCCCAGCGGTAACGGCGCATATGCCGTGTGCGCGAGTCCTTGCGTGTGCGGGCATCCACCAGCCGCCCGATGTCGTCGTAGGCGAACGAGCGGACGACGCCTCCCGGAAGGATGCGCTCCACCTCGAAGCCCAGCGCGTCGTGGCGGTGTGCCGATTCCCACGAGCCCGCGCCGTCGGCGTCGCTGCCGCCGGTGGCAGTGAACCTCTCAAGCTCCCCGTAGGCGTTGCGGGTGTAGCGCAGCGAGGCCCCCGCCGTGCTGTCGAGCGTGAGTATCCTGCCGGTATGGTCGTAGGTGCGGAGTATGGTGTTGCCGTCGGCCGTTTCCCGTGTCGGAAGCCCCAGGGAGTTGTATGCGAACTCCACCGTGCTTTCCCCCCTCGATGCCTGCACCAGCCTGCCGGACAGCCCGTAGGCGTAGGTCTGGTCGGGGTCGCCTGCCGTGGGGTATGAGACGCGCGTGACGCGCGAGCAGGCGTCATAGCCGTATTCCCTTTCCGTTCCCGACGGCAGCGTCTCCCTGACGACGCGTCCGCCCCTGTCACGCAGGTAATGACGGACGGCCCCGTCGAAGCCTTTCTCGGCGGTGACGTTGCCCACAGCGTCGAGGGTGAACTCGTAGCTCTGGAGCCTCTCGTTTGTCACACGGCGCAGGCGTTCCTCCCGGTCATAGCGGAAGTTCACCACGCCCCGGTGGTCGCGGCGCCTTGTCAGCTTCCACATGCCGGAGTAGCCGTACTCCACGTGCTGGACGTTGTCACGGTATTCGGTGAGGTTGTCTATCCCGTCGTAGGACAGGCGTATGTCGTTGCCGTCGAAGTCGAGCACGCGCACCACGCGGCCCACGGGGTCGTATTCCCTTTTCTGCACCGCACCCTTGGGGTTGGTGACGCTCACGCACCTGCCCAGCAGGTCGTAGCCGTACAGCGAGGTGTTCCCCCGGCTGTCGGAGGCTTCCGTGAGGTTATGGAAACAGTCATAGGCGAGCCTCGTCACCACGCCGTAGGGGTCTTTCACCGATGCCACCGCACCGTTGCGGTAGGTCATCCTCGTGACGGCACCTTCGGGGTTGGTGCGGCTCACCAGATTGCCGGAGCGGTCATAGCCGAACTCCCACGTGCCGCCGTCCGGTGTGGTCACGGATACGGGACGGTTGCGCAGGTTCCCCCTGGCGGGGTACACGGCGGACACGCTGCCGCCGCACGGGTCGGAGCTGTCGGTGCAGTTCCCCCAGCGGTCATATCTGTACAGGGTGCTGTTACCGAGCGGGTCTGTCTGTGCGAGGAGCCGGCGGCTGTCGTCGTAACGCCACAGGTGTTCCCCGCCGTTGGCATCGACCTTCTTCCACACAAGGCCGCCGCGGTGGTGGTACACCGTCAGCTCCCCGTGGCTGTCGAGCACCTCGGTCACTCCTTCCCGGAACGTGAGTCTGTGGTCGTATATGCCGCCGTCGCCCCACGTGTGCACGCAGCGCGAACCCACGCCCGTACCGTCGTACTCGAAGTACCACGCAAGGCCGTTGCGCCATGTCTCCTTCACGATGAGCCTTCCGGCATATTCGTATGTCATCACGTCGCCCGCCGCGTTGCGCTGGAGGGTCATGTTGCCGTCGGCGTCGTACTCGTAGGAGGCGAGGGTAATCTCTTTCTCCGGATCTTCCGGATGCGGGCCGCATATCTCAAGGATGCGTCCGCTTCTCGTGTCGTGCTCCACCCTCAGGCGGCGGCCCGCGCTGTCGGTGATGGAGCGCAGCCACCCTTCCTTCGTGTAGCCGAAGCGGATGCCGAGGCCGTTGCAGTCGGTCACGCTCTCAAGCAGGCGCACGGAATCGTACTCCTTGCGCGTGAAGCGGTAGTAGAGGTCCTCGGCCATGTCCCACACGCAGTAGCCGCCGTCCTGTTCCAGACGCGCCTCCTTGCGTTCGGAGAGGATGAACGAGGGTTCCTCCGATGTAGGCAGGGGGAAGGCCACCGGGATGCCGTCACTCATGCGGAGCGTCAGCGTGCCCTCTTCCGTATCCGCGACGACGCCCATGTCGTAGGCGTGGTGCCACCCGTTGCCCAGAGGACCCAGGTAGTCGCTGCGGCTGTACCACGTGCGCTCCCATGACAGGGGCACCGGGCCGTCGAGCCAGAAGTCCTCCTCGTCGGTGAAGAACGTGCCGCTGGCCACGTCCACGGGGTGGCCCGTGACCGTACAGATGGCCTTGTGGAGCATGTTCTTCAGGGATTCGCTCTTTATCGTCCTGTTGACCTTGCTGTGCAGCCTGTCCGCCAGCTTCCTGGTCTTTTTCTTGTAGAAACGCCCGAACGCCCCCGTGCATTTGCGGGCGAGTGCCGCCATGGGGTTGAGGGGGACGGGAACCGGGCTGGTGAGTATCTGTCTGGCGGGAGGTATCGGGTTGATGACACCCGTGGGCAGGAACATGCCCGGAACCTTATGCACGCTCGGTATGCCCACGTCGTTGCAGTCAAGGTGCAGGTGCGCGCCGCCGCCCGAGAAAGGCATCCCGTCGGCAAGTACCGTCAGGCTGCCCATGAAGGCGTGGCCGTTGTTCTTGGGTATCGCCGCTGAAGGGGCCGCCCAGCCTGCGCCCATGGGGATGTGCGGGATGCTCCGCGTGGGGGTGGATGCGACCGCGCGGGGGATGAAGCCGCCTATCTTGACGGTGGCGCCCAGCATCCCGACAGCCATCGTCAGCACGGTGTGGCCCACCTCGGCGAGCTTCGCGCTGTCGGCGTCGCCCGTCTGTTCCGCTGTCGGTGGCGGGGGGATGAACGAGGAGACCGCCGCCGCGATGAAGTCCTGCGGACGGAGAAGAACCCCGACATAAGGGTGAGGCATGGGCACGACGGGGGACGGGGGTATCGTCACGAGGTGGATGTCCACGCCGATGACAGGGTCAAGCTGCTTGGAGATAGGCAGGCAGGCCATGCCCTTCATGCCCATGGCACCCAATACGGGGAGCATGGCGGCTTCGCTCAGGCCGTCGGCAAGGCCGCCGATGGCGGCTGCCGCCCTGACGCCCGTGTCGAGGGCATTGACGGACGGTGACACACCGGCCTCGGAGTTCGCCTTGACGCCTTCCGAGATACCCTTCACCTGTGCGCCTACGCCGGTCTTTAGGTTTGCACTCACGCTGTCGAAATAGCCTGTATCCGCCATAACTGTCAGTTTTTATCGTTATTTAACTCGAAAATACAAATAGGCAGATGCAACAATGGCAATCACAATAATTACACCGAGCCAAAATCGGAATCCGGTTGGACCCAATAAGTCAAGAAAGAAATTTCCTCCCCAACTTCCGGGTCTGGCGTATGTCCATTTCCAGTCGAATATCAGTCCGACAAGCCAAACCAATAGCAAAAAGATTACTACTAAGTACCCCACTTTAGGGTTCGCATAGGCATATTCGGTTGCATTAGTGAACAGCCCTTCAAGATTTCGCAATATGTTGTTCAGCCATTCCATTGTATTTTCCTAAATTTCTTTTATACTCATACAAATAATTCTCCCAGTTATCTCCTAACACTTTGGTCAGAACTTCATTTATTTCATCGTCACTGACCAGCTTGGAGCGTGCCGAACTGTTTAACAGGCTTAATAACAGGAGAGGATAAGAGGAGTTCTTTATCAGGTCTATGGAAAGTTTGTCTGAAAGTCTGAAACCTTCCACATAGCATTCCGCAGCTAACGATTTCTCATAATTATTTTCCCGGCACCAACCACACAGTCTCAATGCTTCACTTTGCATTAGGTAATCGTTGCATCTGGAGTATGCTTCAGCACCGCGATAGTACGTCTCTGCCGCTTCTTTCCAAAGCGACTCTCGTACATAGATGGAGGCTTTCCCCAATAAGGTGTTTCCAAGCAATCGGCAAGCTAAAGAGGGATCTAATTTTTCTTCCCCGATTTCAGCGGCTTCTACGGCTTTGTCGGCAAAGTACATGGCTGTCTTGTAGTCCTTACGGGAAATCTGGTCTGTATATAGAATTGTATATACGGTTACAAATTGACTGATCCAGTTAATGTCTTTCTTCACATTTTCGAGAGCGATATCGAGGCATTTCTTCGCAAATTCCTCTGTTTGCGCTGCGTTCCCTTTTCTCACACTGTTCATCAGTTTGATTAATGCCAGCCTGAAATTCGAGGCTGCCGGGTCGCTCTTATCTTCATTCGCCGCTTGTTCCGCGAGTTGTTCCATTGCTCCGTCTAAATCTATTGGCGGATAAATAGACACCGCGTCATTGGAATGTTTGGCCATTAGTTTGCCAAACTGTTCATGGTCTTTTATGTCGGATATACCCCATACCATTTGCTTGTGGAATGGCAGGGCAAGAGCCTTTTCAAACCATTCACGACATCCGTCATAGTCGTATGTGTTCTTTAGGTTAAAGACAAAACTGCATTTCATATCGGTCCCTTTTACAAGGACTTCAGCCAGTTTGTTGAAGCTTTCAACTGCGATGGAAGCGTCGTTTTCCTGTGTTGCCGATTTATAATCCAGCATCCAATCGATGCGTTCAAATACAATTTCTTCAGGTTTCTTTGAATCATTCCAATATTCTACCTGTTGTGCAATATATCCTACAACATCTTTTGAGAAATCGGTTTTTGAACTGAACGGAAGCTCTATGACGAACACCATATCTTCCTCTTCGCTATCAAGGGCAAGCATATAATCATAAAAAGCATCAAGCATACTTTCATCTCCCGGATTGATGACAATACGAATCAACTTAACCGGTTTCCTGACTGCATCTTCCCATTGGTAGAGCATCTTGTCTGCTATTTGTTGTATGGCATTGCTCATATGCTGTTAATTCAATTTGACAATAGTTCCGGCTACGGATGTGGTTCCGGAAGAATCTATCGTAGCCTTTGTTGTACCGCTGACCGTGGCACTGCTACTGCCGGTTGCTGTAAAATCAGTACTGGAGATATTATAATTGCTGCCTGCTGTACAATCAATATTTTCTGCCGATTGCGCAATATTGGCACCTGCGGACTCTGTTATGTCCTTTTCCGCATTAGATGATATATTGCCTTCGCTATCAATCATTATTTTGTTTTCTCCAACACATAAGGTGATGCTTTTAGAGGCAGATATTGTGATATTTCCTTCTCCGTCTGCCGTATAGCTGTTGCCTTCCTTATCTTTCATCATAACGCTTCCTTTTTCATCATCAAGCGTTATGGTACAACCGCTGCGGGTAGTCAGGCTTTTTGTTTTGTTTGAACTGCCGCCACCGGTGCCTGACTTTCCATGGAATAAGCTGCCAAGTACAAACGGACGGTTCGGGTCATCATATCTGAATGCCACCATGACTTGGTCTCCCTTTTCGGGTATGAATACAAATCCTCTGTTTGTGGCCACTTTGTCGCTTGTACCTGCGTCAGGAGTGAGCACCCGTATCCACGAGGTTTGCATCGGACCGGTCTGCCAGTTCATCTTGACTTGGACGCGGCCTAACTTTTTCGGATCCTCGTTGCTGATAACCACGGCCTGCTGTGTATGAGCGACAGGCAGAGGTACATCCGGGCATGGAAGGGTGGGAATAGAGGACGGAAGTGCGGTGAAATAGTTCTGGTAACTGTCACCCATACCGGCTACGTGGGTTATTTCTGTAATGATATAGGTGCCGATGCTATTTTTTACGTGGATACCTATTCCTGTATGGATAGCGGTATGAACATCTATGATACTGCCCACCGTGAGGATGCGGCAATCGCTTTCTCCGGTGATGAAACTGGATGCGGCGCTGTCGCTTTGCTGCTTGCGTTGGAAATAGGCATCAAGTTCACCCTTATTGGTTATGCGCGGCTCCGCCCGTTGGACAGCGGGAGCGGTAAACAAAGCCAATGACGAGTCAAAGGCCGCTTGTCCCAATGTGTTTTGTCCGGCTGCGGTATCGGGGGATTGGCCGTTATAGGTCTGGTCGTTCACCGAATGGTAAGAACTTCCCTTTATGGGTCGGGCAAGTGTCTGCGAACAGACATCGAGCACAGACAGTTCCTCACCGTATGTCAGCTTGGTCGTCGAGCTGGCCTGTGGCTTCCCGAAGACAAGGTTCTGTCCGTCGTAGTAGAGCCATTCCTGATATTGGCGGGCAAGCCGTTGTATGAATCTGAAGTTGGTTTCCTCGTACTGGCATTCGTATTCCAGCTTCGATTTCGTTTCCGGATTGACAAGAGCTTGGACTCCTGCCTTGTCTGTAAGCTCCTTGACAATGTCAGACAAGGATTTGTTGCACCATGAGGCACAGGTGTGGTCCGACTCCAGCAGGAATGTTGACGAATATCCTGTCACTTTTATATTTCCGTGTGTCCCACCGGAACGATGAAGCCCCACCATGGTGGCCACGCCGACAAAAAAAGTGCCGCCGAAGTCCATGATTACTTTTTTTCCGACCCAGTCTTTTGATGCCTCCGGGATTTCCACGCCATAAATTTCTACGGCCTGAATATCCAGCGTTATCTCAAAGTAGTGGTGCTCATTGATGCTCTGCTTGAGCATCAACTGCACAAACGACGGCATGGGTATGCCAGCTATTTCCAATGTGATTTTTTTTTGTTCCAGCATGGCGGCATTATATTTGACGGTTTATATCCAAATTGCCAAAGCCGTCCGGCGGAAGTCCGTCGGACGGCCTGACAAATGTTTTGATTTAGGATTTACCTATGTACGCCGATTTATTTCTTCGGCCAGCGGTTGTCAAGAGCTGCGCTGCCGACGATGATTTCTTCAGCGGAGAACGTAATGGTGATTGTCATAGGCACATCGTTGTTCGCGTCCAGAGTTTCCGAGTAGTGAACGATGTATGCGTTCTTGAACTGGATCTCCTTCATCTTGGCATCTTCCTCCGTTTTTTTGTAGATAATCTTTCCTTCTACAGGTTTGAAAGGACTGTTCAACATCGCTTCGATGACAGAAGTGTCTTCTGTTGATTCGATGGTTGCTTTTACTCTACCGCCCAATACGCTTGAAGAGGGCATACCTTTAGGGTCTGTGTTACGACTGAACTCATAGTTTGAATAAAGGACGTCAAATTCCTTGTTGTTAAGTTCCAATGATGCTCTAAATGCCATAATACTTGGATTTAATGGGTTAAACTTAATTATTTTACTTCGGTTTCTCCGTCCTTGCGCCCTAACCGGTATAGATGCAAAAAAGAGAAAACCTCAAAAACGATTTTTGAAATTTCCTCTCAGCCTCCGGATGACTCAGTTTTATTGTGGGAAAAAGAGAAGAAAATAAAACATCATCTTTGATATGAGCAAATATAAGTCCTTGTCTTTGTTTCTCCAAATTTTTTAGTGCGTTTTTTTGGCTGTTGTTTTCATTTTAACACGTTTTAATCCAATAGTTGTGTATAAAGCCGCTGTCCTATAGGGATTAGGAATGTTTCCCGCTGATGATGTGCCGCTATTGAATTGATTCCCGATATTGTAATGACACTTGTAGAATAAGCTTAATCGGGAAGAACGAACCTGTCGGAATGAAAACTGCTGCAGGAATTGAAGAATAACGGTATCCACCGCATGAAAGTGGCAGATACCGTTAGCAGATTGACTATACAGTCTGAATGTTTGCGGATGTCCTAATTCTTATGTCCATATCGGCAGATGAGCAATGAACTTAATACCAGGAGTGCAAGGGCAATCATCCATGTGTAGATCTTCCGTTCCTTTTCCAAATGTTCGATGTCCGCCGCTTGTTGTTTGGAGCAAGTTGTCAGTATATTAATCTGGGATTGTTGTGCCTTGCAGATATCCATAAGTTCAGAATTAATCCGTTGTTGTGTCTCCAGCGAAGTTTGGATGTTCTTGAAGTTGCGGTTGGTCGTATATGCGTCACGGATATATCCGGGCGTGCTTACCTGTAACGAGGGAACCTGTATGCTGTCCGAAAGGTATGTCAGTTCTGCATTATTGCGCCGTTCCGTTGCGAAGCTGTTGAACAGGAGTATGCCAACAAGTGTGCCGCTGATCAGAAAGGCTATTAATGCTATGATGGCAAACATTGTGTTTGATGATTTCGCGACAGGTTGTTGGTACTCTCGTTCAAGCCATGGATGATGGTTCATCGTGTGAGGCGGAATGGATGTTCCATACTCTACAGTTCGGACTTCGGCATTTTCTTCGGTCTCTTTTTTCTCAAGAGCCTTACGTCTTGATATATCCATAAATTCGCGCTTGGCAATCTGGTATTTATCCGCTTGATAAATTACAAGGTCGTTTTTTACCAGCCAGTCAAGAACGTCCTTGACACTCCGTTCTGATACCTTGAGGTTGCTGATGCTCCAAAATATTTCTGCACAAGATACCCATATTGGCTTCTGGAGGCACTTCTGATATAGGATTTCAAGAATCTCTGCCTGTAGTTGTTCTCTTGTTGGTTCCATTTTATTTACAGTATTAATTGTTTCGGAATAAAATAATATTTCTTGCCGGCGATGAATACAGGTCTGAAAAGGTTGCGTTGATACATGTCTTCCAGTCTCTTCATCTTTGAAATCAGGGCTGTATAGCCACTATTAAAGTCCGTCAGTTCAACCTTTCTTTTCTTTAGTTTCTTCACCTTTGTTGAATTTAAAAGGCTGTCATTGGCCATGACTCCCGTCTTACAATAGAAGATTTGAGCCAAATATGGATTTCTGGGAAATACTTTTCGATAGAAACTTCTGTTTATGCTTTTCTTTTGCCGGTTAAATTGCTTGCGAAGCACTCTTAGCTCCTTTTTCCCTATGTTATCTGAGAACTCCGGGAGCAGTCCCCTGTAGCTTTGCAGCAGTTCCATCACTTCCTTGTCATCGAGTAGATATCCATATTCGTACCCGTCCATTATACTGTCCGCTACGGAGGCCTTTATATAGTAGGTGTCATTCACGCTGTTTCTATCTATATCATCAAGGCTCATACTGTCAGGATTTTCCGTATGGTGGAATATATGCGTCAGTTCGGATGTGGGACGGCTTCTTAGGACACCTATATTTCGCTCATAATCTTTAAGTGAGTGCAACAGTAGGCTGTCCGTTTCGAAAGATTGCCATAATACGGAATCCAAGGCTGTTTCCAAAGCGTTGCTTTCCAGTCTGTCTCTACCTTTAGGGAATAAGATTCCTCCTACCGTAAGGCTGTTGTATGGAGCATCGTACAGGTATAAGTTGGCATCCGTAGCTTCTATGTTCTTGAACAGCTCCGTCTTTACCAGTCTGCTGTCTGCGATATAATTGGATATATGGTCTATGTATTTCGTAGAATGGCTGTCCAGAATGGATTTGGCCTGCAATAGGAAGTCCTGATAAGAAGTGCCTGACGCTCTGTCTATCTGGACAAACAGAAGCCTTGCCGGTTGGGTTGCCAGCCACGAGAGTTGTTGCTCGTGCAAGGATAAAGTTTGCTTTGACCCTAAAATGACAAATACATTGTTGCTGAAACGGCTTTCGTCATCATAACGGGAGATTTGTTTGATAGCCCCGCCAAAACCGTAAAACGATGATTGTTCCTCTTGCTCGTTTTTCCGTTTGGAAGAAATGGATTGTTTGATATAGTCGAGCCAGGCTGAAAAGTCCTTGGTTGGGGCCAAATGTCTGTTTTCTCCGTTGGAGGATATGCAGGTTGCCGAGAAAGTGTAGTCATACCCGGGCTTCATTTTCAGCTTTAGGTTCTGTAGCACATTGATATATGGGGATAGATAAGGCAGGTCAGCATCATAGAACAGTACATGTATGTTCACGTTTTTGTTTTCCGCTTCCATCTTTCGGACATCGGAAACCATGATGTCTCCGCCTTTGATATTGATAATCTTATTCCAGTTCTTGTCCCAGACGGACAAAGGATAGTTCAGCCGGATATTCCCATTCGTTATAGGCCCTGCCGGGTTTCCATCCAGGTTGAACAACATCGTACCCTGAATATTCGCATTATGTAATGCCAACGTATCGGGATACATTAGGTTGACAGCACACAACAAAGAATCACGGTATCGTGAATAATCAATATGATACACCTCATTTTGGCCGACTTCTGCAAGAAGGTCAGCGGGAACCCACCCTAAAAAGCGTTTGGTACTGTCTGATAATGCGGGAACATTGGAAATCAATGCGGATTTGCCGCTCTTGTCCAACTTGTATAGGTAAACAACCTCTCCACTGACAACTACCGCATCCGTTGTTGTTTTCAAAAACGGCTCTCCGTATATTTTCAGGGTATCTCCATTGAAGAATTGATGGATATCGAACAGCTTGTTAATGCTGTTTATGCCTATACGGTACCTTATCGGCTGGTTGTTGCGGGGATTGATACGGGCATGGTCGTACATCAGTACATTTTCCGATGGTATCCATCCGGCATAATTGACTTTACGGGGTTCCTTAAAGTGTCTCTTGCTGTTATACAGGAAGCCTATTATCGACTTGGGCTTGCCTGTAATGTCTGGGTCAGCCTGAACGAGCTTGTAGGTTCCGTTCTTTTCACCTACTATGTAATAGGGTGTGCCAATCCCGTGTGAAGACCGCTTACGCTGGAAATAGGAGTCTTCATAACTTTGATTTCCGGTCCTGTCCGAATAGACAATTCTGTTTGTCTTGCTTTTCTTTGTTTTGACAGGAGCTTCTGTTGATTCCGGATAGTTGAATATATCCCTATCCATTATTTGTATTCTGTCGCGGATGGACACTTGGGCAGATACGTTGCACGCAAGAGTAATCATCACGGCCACAGAAAACAGATTTCGTATGAGATTCAGTTGTTTCATTTTTCAATATAACTTTGTGTCACATGGATGGACTTGACGCAATTCAAATCGTCAATTTTCACATCATCAATACTCACACGCTTTTTCCTGTTGCTTTCAAGAAAATGCAGTCCTTGGCAATAGCCGTTGAAGTCATTGTATTTTTCATCATTGATGACGACCACTACCTGGTCTGCATCAATGCAAAAATATTTGTTACGGATATAATTCGTATGTTCGTAATAGACCGACTTTTGTGAGACTTTGGCATCAGCTATGGCTTGCAGATGTTTTTTTATATCATTCTGTACCAGTGCCAACGAATCTACTGTGACCAGTTCCTCTGCTTTTTCAAAGCGTGGGAGAATGGTTATACGGTGCTTCACCGGATATTTCGTCGTATTGGTTTGTAATGAGATGGTGTATTCTCCCGGAATATCATACGAATACACGACTTGCTGCTCGTATGCGTCCACAGTACCGCTTTCTCCAAATTCCCATAGCCACGTGTCCATACCATAGCCTTCTGCCGAAAAGACCAGCTCTTCACCTTGATAACCCTCTGACACTCCATTTATACGGGGTATGGAATCAATGGCCTCATGCTCCAGCCCTGAGATAACTTTGATATACTTGTTTACGGAGTGTTTTCCGTCTATTTTCAAAGTAATAAGATATTTGCCGGCCTTACGGTAAGTGTATGACACATCCGTATTTCTCATCAGTGTATCACCGTTTCCCATTTCCCATATGAGCCGCTTGCCTTTAATCGCTGCCGTATCGTTGACTAATAGCTCCAACCGCTCATTGACCTCATAATGAAAATTATCATTGGTGTCATACACATAAAAGTCAATATTGGCAAGGTGCGACTTCGAAGGCAGGAACAGAAATAAAAGAATTCCTGCCATGGCAACCAGTCCCAATATGATGATTGTTATAGTTTTCTTATTATCCATCGCGAATGTTTTATAAATTGGCTTTACATTCTTCCAAATCCCGTTCAATCAGTGCGTTGTTGTGTACCAAACTGTTCAATTCCTCTTTTATGTCGAATTGGCATTTAAGCATTCTGGAGGACAACACGCCGAAAAGGAATTTCGTATTCATATTGTTTTCCTTGTATATATGCTGCAATTGGTAAATCCCATCCTTCACCTCGTCCATCTTTTGTACCTGATGAATGTTGAAGTCCAGAGAGTCAATCTCATTCCAGATGTTCTGCGCCTGCTGCATATGTGTATGCTGGATTTCAAAAATGCGTTCGGAATGGTTGATTTCGTTTATCAACTCCGAACTGTCCTCTGTCGGTACGTTGAGTATATACCGGCAAAGTATGATATAAATTGCGGCTACTGAGAAAATCAGCAGCAGGAGGAAACGGATGTTTCCCCATAGCATTTCGTCTTTTGTCATGGCTTCGTCAGTTTATTCTTGGTTAATTCCTGATATTTGATTCTACACTTTTCAAGTTGCTCCATGTTGCTTTCACGCTTTTTGCTTTCGCGGTCAAGGTCATCCATTGATGATTGGATGACACGGATCTGTTCAAGCATAGCTTTATACACTTCGTACTTGCTTTTATCGGTCTGCATCGCAATGTCATTTTCCATTAATAACCGTTTTTTGGTTATCAATTTTTGCATGTGCTTGTGTTCACTCGAATTTCGCCGCTTGGTCTTCAGATTGTTCAAGTCCCGGAACAATTCTTCTATCTGGAAGTTAAGTTCTGCCTGTTTCTTGAACACATTGTCATATTCGGCCTTCTTGCTTTCAAGAAGGGATATTCCCTTTTGTGCAGTCACAATCGTTACGATACCTCCGGTTGTGGTAACAATCAGTGCGATAGCGAATACCAAAGTAAATCGGAGTTTCGCTTTCAAACGAGCTATTTTGTTTTCTGCTTCCATACTTGCTATGATTTAATCGCTCAACCTATAAACGACCATGATCGTTTCTTTTGAGCTTCTATTGTTTCGTGACTTTCGTCTCCTACTATAATATTCTCACGAACCATTCCGATGTATTCCAGTTCACTCATTTTGTGGAACATATTGCTGAGCAGTGTCACAAATGCCCCTGCCGTCTGCAATGATTGGTTTATATTGGTATGGTCATACATAAGCTTGGTTAGGCTCTCTATCTTCGTGATAAATTCAGAGGGTGTGACATTGGTCCACTCATAGAAATATTGGAGTAATTGTTCCCTTTCCGTTTCGGAAAGACTTTGAAGAGCGGAGTTCAGACCGTTTGCAAGCTCATTCACGGCCTGCACAAGATATATCGGCGGTTGCTCTAAGGCGATTTGTTCGATAAAGAAGATTCTTGAGTTGTAAAAGGCCGAGAAAGCCTTACACAGCTCAAATGTATTATTGGCAAGCGTGTCTCTACGCTTGTCAGCAACATTCCTGCTGTAAATGAGTTTCACGTCTTCTTTTATCGACTGTAGGGTACGTGCCAATTGGGAAATGAATGTTTTGATCCCATCGTGGCAAGCGGAATGTTGTACCGGTGGAATATATTGATGATTGATTTTATAGGTATTCCCTTGTCTGCATACCTCTGCCACCAGCAAAAAATTCTGGCTGTAGAAAGATTTGTTGACTTGGTTTTTGGGAACGATATGGAGTTTTATGCTCGGCAAGACATACGGGTGATGCAAAGGCACCTCTTCCGGGTCCGGTTCACCGACAGGTATCAAGTGATACGGATCTACGGATATTAGTACCAAATACTCGCTGTCCTCGGCTTGCAGACCGGATTCTGAAATGGTTGCCCAGGGTTTCTCATCCCCGTATAAACCGTCGTAATAAACGATGGGCAGACCGCCTTTGGTGATTGCGTTGCAGCTTTTCAGGCGGACACAGAGAGTGGACATGGTATCACCTGAAATCTCTATTTCAAGATTCTCACCTATCCCTTCAAGGACCTCTCCAAGACCATAGTTATAACTGGTCAGACTCCTTCCTGCTTCGCGGTTGAGAGCTTCCGTTTGGCAATACTGGTTTGCAAAGAAATGCTGGCTGGTCAGCTTCAGACCATTGACCCAGTTTACAGGCAAATATGTTAGTGTTTTCATATATTATGATGTTTTTGTTTCTACTTGTACACGTCGGATATATATCGTTTGATTATTCTTAATCTTATTGTCCTCACTCGTCAGAGTGGGGTCAAGTATTCTTATGAACAACGGGAAGTTAAACCATTTTGAGGTATAGAACATCCATCCGATTTGCATATCTTCCTTCTCTGTTTCAATCTTGTTTTGGGGGAAGCGTCTGTTTTGGTCTTCGATAACCCAATTGAACCAATTCCCAAGAGATATTTCATTGGGCAGGCGGACAACCAACGAAGCGTATGTCGGGTCTTTTATATTCCGTTTGATCTTAACTTTGACCGTTCGGAAGCCGAAGTTGTCTATGTTGTCCCAATATTTCCTGTCAAAGGTCCCATAGCTCAATTCCCATGGGGTATATATCGGATGTGGAATGTCCAGGAACAGGGTCCTGCTATACATAATCAGATACGGGATTGCAAACCAGAGGATATTTGTTGTGTTCCATAATGAATAAGGCAGTTTGCTTATCAGTTCAAACAGCAGATAATAGCACCATCCGCCTAAAACACATATCGTGGTTAGAGTGAGAATGATAGCTGTTCGGGAGTTGCCAATACCGATTGCTCCGAACAAATCGGAGGTAGAAAGTTTGCAGAACAATGTCCCGAGGAGGATATAGGACAATATCGTGAATGTCAAGCCTCCCCAAACATATTCATTTTTTAGAAAACCGAACAGACCAGGTAAAGCGACGGCAATGGAAGCCAGAAGAACGAATATGATTAACTTCTTCAGGCTAAGTTTGCTCTTGATCGTTTTTATTCCGGTCAAGACAAATATCATTATGGCTACAAATAATGGAGCCAATAAGTAGCGAGCAAAAAAATACAGCAACATCTTCATTGTATAAATTTTTTATAAGTTCATATTATATCCTAATCGGTTTTCTCCAAGTATAAAATCCGTTACACCACATACCTGATAATCAACTTCTATATTTCTTGTTGAAAGAATGAAAAATTCCAGTATCCGGCGGACATTGGATAGATGCGTTTTTATCTCTTCATACTCATCAGTCGGAGTGTCTATGATGATTGTTGCCATCAAATCATCGGTTTCGCTTATCATTAGACCATTAAGACCTAATGTCTGTCCGATACATCCGGAGCCGACTGAAAGGTAAACCGGCTCTTCTATCTTATGGACTTCCAATCGCAGTTTCACCTTCAATCCCAAAACGATAAGAAGCAGTTGCTCGATAGCGGGTAGGTTCTCTTTATACCTTTCTGTATTGCAGAGGAATAGGAACAGCTTATATTTCTGATGGGACGTAATGGACAGTTCCACATCCTCAATTACTTCTATCATCTTGATGAAGTTCTTCCTGGAGTCCGGGTCGGAAAAGAAATTCAGATGACGGTTATTGATACGGACCTTTTCTTTGAAAAATTCTGTATCAAAGGGCGCAAAAAATTGAATCAGTTCTTTATCCTGTTTTTCATTGGCTCGGATGGCTTCAACTATCTCTTTGTTACTCATACCCGGTGTACTAAGCACCAATGGATGAAATAGCAATTCCGGCAATTGATGGTAGATGCTGTTTCTTGCCAGATTCAGCAATATATATTCTTTGTCGGCATTTGCCGTCGCAATATGCTGTTCCGAAACGCTTAATACATCTCTGGATTTCACACGGCTGTTCATACCATGGCAATTAACCATAGTATGGTCCACCAGCCGTCGGTCAAGAATAAATTGAAGTTCATCATAAAAGATTTCTGCGACGAAATTTATTGCCTGACTTCGTTGGATGTTTTCCAAGGGTTTCTTTTGTGCTAACATTGTTCCCATATCAGTTCACCGTTTCTATAGTTTATGACGATGTTGTCACCCGGTCTGATTTGTTCAGAAACAATCAGACGGGATACGGACTTCTTGATATAAGTCCTTATGATTCCTGCTATCGGACGTGCGCCGTATTTGGGAGAATAACCTTTGTCTGCGAGATGTTGCAATGCTTCATCCGACAAATGCAACTGGATGTTTTTCTGTTTCATCAGTTGTTCTTGCAATCTTCCAAAATGGAGGTTGAATATCTGTTTGGCGACATTTTCATCTATTGGCGCAAACGGAACCACCTCGGTGAGACGTCCCAAAAATTCAGGTCGAAAATACTGTGCCATAACCTCGATGAGCTTTCCGGAATCAGGAGTATGCCCGGATTGTATCTGTTCTACGATCCACTGGCTTCCGATATTAGAGGTAAAAATGATTATGGAATTTGAAAAATCTCCTTCCCGGCCCAGTTTATCATGTATTTTGCCTTCATCCATCATTTGCAGGAAAACATCATAAACGCTGCTATGGGCTTTCTCAATCTCATCGAATAACACTACCGAATAAGGTTTCTGCCTGATTTGAGTGACCAGTAAGCCACCTTCCTCATATCCTACATATCCCGGAGGTGCACCATACAGCAATGCAGCCGAATGTTCTTCCTTGAACTCGGACATGTCAAATCTGATCATGGCTGATTCGTCATCAAACAGTAACTCGGCCAGTGATTTTGTGAGTTCTGTTTTCCCCGTTCCTGTAGGACCAAGGAAGAAGAATGAACCTATAGGCTTCTTGGGGTCACTCAGTCCGCTGCGTGATTCTATAATGGCATCTGATAAAGTCGTAATAGCCCGGTTCTGTCCTTTGACCCGTTCTTGCAATTTGCTCTCGATGCTCAAAAGTCGGTCCTTCTCGCGGGCTTGTATTTTTCCGATAGGTATATTGGTGCACTCCGCTACAATCGCCTCTATTTCCGAAGAGCGTATCTCTTCAATGGACTGGTCGGATAGAGCCTTTAATTCTTTGATGATGCCCGACAAATGCCCTGCTTTTATCGCGATGTCATCTTCTTTATCCCATACATAGTTGTCTGACAGTTTGGTGGTCAATACGACACTGATTTTGCTGAATACAGAACGGTACAGTAAGTAAAGCGCCCCTTCAGATATTTTTTCGTCGAGACTCTTTATTTCCTCAAAATCCGTTTCCAAATCAGATACACTGGCTCGTGCATTCTTATTGCATAGCCGGACGGCAGCAGCGGTTCTGTCAAGCAGGTCGATGGCGGCAGATGGCAGGCTGCGTTCCTTAAAATATCGTTTGGAGAGTGCGATTGAATCTTTAATACACGCATCTGAAATTCTCAACTCGTAATAGTTTTCAATCCTTTTTTTATGTAATTGTATGGCACTTTCAAGTGTAGCCGTATCCAGTTCTTCAATCTTTATGATATCAAGACGCCCTTCTATCGGATGCTTTTCGATGTTCTTCCGGTAAGAATCGTTCGTGAGTGTGAGAACAAGATTTGCGGCTCCCTCGCTGATTTGCGCACTTAATATGTTGATAAGTGTGGATGCTTTGCCTGATACGCTGTTCTCCAAAAGAACCTGTAAATCATCAATCACCAGCACAGCTTGTTCCAATTGGTTTAGCTTGTGCATCAGATTGACAACTTTTTGTGCTATCTCCGTTTCAGACGAGGTTGATGCGAGCAGTTTTGCCGTATTGAGTCCGACAATAGATATTTGCTTTAACATCTCATCTTCATTCTCACAAATATCTTTGACAAAGGCGTTGATGATGGAACTCTTTCCGATACCGGATTCACCGACAATCAGTATGCCCTTGTTCTCTGAGCGTTCGAGGCATTCTAAAATAGTACGGACCTCTTTTTCCCTACCGACGACAAAGCCACCGGCATTGATGGTTTCTTGCTTTTTCAGGTTGTCGGCATAAGGAACGCTTGCTGTTATCTGCATTTCCTCTCCTTGATAAGAATGCAACGGGGTAAGGGCATTGTAGTGGGACAATATGTCATCTTCCGAAACATCCAGCATCTCTATCTGCTGATGCGAATACACGACACCTTCACGCAATATGGCGGTAAACACACAGATGGAGTCTATGGAATCCGCTCCTAATTTAATTTTAGACCGTTCGGATTCATCCAAAACCTTTGACAGTTCTTCATCAGGTTCCACTTCTTCTGTGGAAGTGCCACTGGACCTATACATTTCGCGATGGGTGTCAAACCATTCCATTATGTAGCCGACATCCTTCTGCATCGAGGATAAAATTTCCTTTAGACCCGTGTTTTCTGCAAACATGGCCATGACAAGATGTGACACGCCGAACGTGTTATGCTTGTCTTGAAGTGCCATTCCTCTTGCTATCTTAAGGGCAGACACCAAACTTGGGCTATAATTGCTATCATTCATACGAATTTGATTTTATAGTTTGAATTACATACAGAGCGTTCAGTCAAATCTTTTTCAAGATAATGGGCCAATTCTTCCAGATTGGGAATTTCATCTTTATCAAATTGTCCAAACTTTATCTTGACCTCTGTCACTCTGATTAATCCTTTTTTGCTGTCAGGAGATATAGTCACGCCATTACCGACTTCGACTGATTCAACGTGTTTTCCCAGCTTGTGCAACAAGTAGCTTTTGATGTCTTCTTTAGATATAATCCGTTCCCGGGACAACAGACCGTACCTTAAACTATTAATAAGTTCCTGTTCGCTATCATGCGTTGTTCCTCCTTGCATACAAGTGCGCAACATGATGCCTGAAGCGTCATATTTTTCTATGTTGAATTGTTGTATCAGTGTGCGTTCATTGAAACCGTTCGCCAGAGAACCGGAAGTCACCCAATATTTTATCTCGGCATTGGTCGCATCCTTTTGGGGGACACTTAAAACAAAGGCCTTTATTTTGTTATCTCCTTTTAGCGTGGCCTCCAATCCTTTCTCTATATCATTTATCTTGTTGAACAACTCTTTGAGCTGCGTCGAAAGTGCATCCGGATTCATTGAAGCAAAAGCACTCCCGTCTTCTTTCATTAATTGTAACACTTTTGAAATTAATGAGCGGGCGCTGTCCGAATCAAATCGTTCAAGGTCGCCAAAATACAGGCTGAATATACCTGTCGGATTTTCCTCATACTGGTTCAGTCGGTTTACATATTCCCGGCCTTTGTTGTCTTGAAACGAGCGTATGTTCAAGAATTGTGTACGGCTCGGACATTTCAGGGGTATAATTCGTCCGGTGGAACGGAAATTATGCTGTTTGTAAACGATTTGTCTGTTTACAACCGGAAATGTGTTCAAATATACTTCCAGATTTTCAAGACTTTCTTTCGTGAATATTTCCGGAAAGACTATCTTGACCCAAAAGAGATTCTCAGAGTCGTCCGGAACCTCGCAGTCGGCCACATAACCGGGAAACATTTCTCGGTAGGTATGCTTCTCTTTGGAAGCATCTTTTATACTCACATTAAAATATAGGTCACTATAAAAATCGCGGATTTCATCAAAGTAGTGCGCATTACTATATGGATCTTCAACATGAAGACCTGTTTTTACATTTAATCGGTTTCCTGTACAGTCATAGAAGAAAGCCATTTTCATAAACGGAAGCAGCCCCATATCGGAAGGCTTGATACAAAACATCACAGAGTCTATTTTTTGCAGAACTTCTTTAGACACATCCAGCCCGACCCAGACACAATAATTCGCTATCCGGTTTTTAGGGGCAATGAAGCGCATTGAAGTGCTAAAACTATCGGTTGAATGTCTTATGCTGTCATTGTATACAATAGCTTTGACTTTTGCATCAACCAGCTTATAGGAAAACAAAGGAGTTATAAAAATTTGAATATCCCCTTTGCCAAATATGTTTTTCTCTGCATAAAAATGATCTTCAGCATCAAGTTCGCAACATTCCCCATGATTGGGGGTAATAGTCATGAGTGCATGAGCCGGTTTGGGCAGAGTCCATTTGTTTCCTATGAGTATTCTGGATAGGCGGTGAAGTATCCGTGAGTCGGACTGCTCTATTTCTTGATACAGTTTGTTGGACTCATGGGCAAAAACTTCAAGCAGCAAATCTATCACGGGGTCCATATCGCGTATATCAGATATGCCCCAAAAATCCATAGCCTGCTTTACTATTCGTTCCTTTATTGCAATTTGTTTCTTGTCGGGCATAGTTCAATTATTGTGATAAAGGGCTTATATATAATGAAGTATTAAAATTGAATTTCTCGTTGGTTCTATCCATTGTTCCGGTCACGGTTATTTGTGCCTTTCTGCGGATATGAGACACCTTATCTATATTTTCTTCTTCTATTTCCAAGAGGATGACACTCACATCCACATTTCGTAACCTCTTTTCATATTTTTCTATCGTTTTTATTAAAGAGTTCTTTACCCCTTCCTCCCAATCGCTGATTTTCACAAGCTGGTTGAACTCAAGATCCCATATCATGGAGCCAAAGTCTTCTCTCCCGATAACTTCCCCATGGTGAGAAAGTATCAGTAGCATGATGTGTTGGGCTATCGATTCCTGATAGGAACACCTTTGCAATTTCTTGGCAACAGCCGATTGCAATTGTAATGGCATTTTCAGGTAAGTCATACTATTCTTTTATTTTATTCTATTTCGCAAATATACTCTTTTCCTTGTTAGATGCCAATAAAATGCTCCTAAAAATTTGACGGTTTCAGAAATAATTCATATATTGCGCACGGTCACAAAACCAAAAGAGAGCTATAAAAAAAGTATGATATTAAAAAGTAAATTCTATGGCAATCTACAATTATGGAATTGGAGGCAACGAAGTAAAAGTCGATGCGAACGAATCCATCGCGGAAATCCCCTCCAACCGAACTTTGATAGTTCAAAAACTGACAGATGAAGCTCCTGCAGCTCCGGAAAGCGTGTATGGTTTGGAAACCATTGAAGATGTGTTCCAACGTTTTGAACCAACAGTTGACTTATGCCACGTGGATGCGGAAGGTAATGAAATCAAGGAAATCATGACATTCACCGGACTTGGAGACTTCGGAGCCAAGAAGATTAAAGAGAAGAGTGATTTCTTGAGTAAACTTGACATTGAGAAAGAGCAGGGTGTCAGAATAACTCGCCAGCTTACTTCCAACCGCGCTTTACAGAAAGCACTTGAAAATCCGGAAGTCAAAAATGCCATTATGGACGTGATTGAATCATCAATCGAGGAGATTCTGGCAAATCAAAAGAAAGTAGAACTTTAATCTTTTACTAAGATGAAGCAGGAAACTCAACAACAGACAGCCAGTACGACAACCTCACAGAAAGTCGTATCACAACAGGCGCAAAAGTCATCTGCATCGGCAATAGACAAACTCAAAGAATTTGGTGGCTTCGCTTTTCTTGAAAATATCATAGATGGGTATTCCAATCTTAATCCGGCACGAAAGGCCCGTCGCAACATCTTCCTCACGGATGAACAGTGGGAAAATGAACGTAAGGCCTTGGTTAATCGCTTAAGCGTATGGCTCAAACTCTTACGTGAGAATGACACTGCCGAACAAATGCGGGACAAGGCCAAAGAAACCGCAGAAAACGCCGAGAACCTTCTTAATCATAACTTGAAGAATGCTCTTGTCAGGACACGGGAACTGGAAAGCGCATACCGTACTATTGCGTTCTTTTACAAGAACACAGAAAGTGATAAGGTGAAGAATGTCACCATTGTCAATGCGACCATGGAACAGCTTCAGGATTTGGACAATACTATTTTCGCTGATCACATTAGCAACGAACTCAAACAGAATTTTGACCGTCTTGACCTGCGCCGCAACTACTCCTTGCTTGTCGTTCCTGGATATATAGGCTCAAATGCCATTTTGGATAAGTGGTCTAAAATGGCATACGAGAACAAGGCTTTTCTTGTTACAGACTTCCAAGACCTTGAAACTCCGGACGATGTAGTAGATATATTCTTCAATGCCAATCATACGAGTGGAGATGTGTTCAAATCGAATACTATTATGACCTGTAACTGGTTGCTTGGTCGTCAAAGAGAGGAAAGCGTTGGAGAAGAAGAAAATCTTTATATTCCGCCATCTTCTTCACTTGCCGGAAAAATATACAACACCTTAATGTCTCAGGTAGTAGCCGGAAAGAAATTTGGTGGACTTAATGAAGTAGAAAGCGTACGCTTCGACCTTCGCAAGAGCGAGATTTCAGAGCTTGAACGTATGGGTCTTGTACCGATGGTGAACGAGTACAGTAAGGTTATGGCTTTCTCTGCCAAGACATTATTTAATGGAGATAATCTTGGCTTGCAGACCTACTCCGTAGTTCGTGTATTCGACTATATAACGAAGGTACTGATTGACTTCCTGAACCGTCGGGCATTTGAAAATTGGACTACTCGCACGGAAGCAGATCTACGTGGTCAGGTTGTGAAATTCCTCGATAGTGTAATGGGCCCGAACAAGCTCATCGAACGCTTCAAGGTTATGAAGATTGAACAAGACCCGAATCAGAAAGACCGTGTGCTTCTTGATATTCACATCACACCGTATTTCCCGGCAAAAAGCTTCGTGATACAGCTTGCCGGTCATAAAGGCGATAATCCGGAAGATGCTATTTGGGAAAGCGAATATCATCAAGAATAATATTAACTTCATTAAATCTGTAGATGGGAATGTTTTATATTCCCATCTATATTTTATTTATTCACTTATGCCAGATTACCTTGAAAATATAAGCCAACAGGAATTAGGGCAAAGGATGTTGAATGACATGCCTTTAAAAGGATGTGTGACATTTGATAATCAATTATCAACAGTGTTGGAACTAACCCCTTTGGGAAGCTATGAAATAGAAAGTACAGGAATCGGAACCTTTGGAATGATTTCATTTTCTAATTCTGAACCTTTGTGGATTACAAATCCTAATACAATAAACCATCAAGAAGCAAATACCGCAGTATGGCGTGGATATGCATCAAATACAATCACCGCTGCTGGTTCTTTATCTTCTATAGCTGAGATTTATGGAAAACATTCAACAATTCGTTTCTCTAAATCGGGGCATTTTTCACCTAAACTCTATAATAGTGGCTGGAAAGGTGGAAGTCGAGCCAAAATTAAAACATACAAGGTTACATCGTTGGCAAAAAGTGCCAGTAAAAAGATCTTCTTTTTGGGGATAGCTGTTGATGCCTATGGGGTTGTCAAAGATGAAATAAGTCTTGCTAAAGGATTGGTGAATACCGCTGTTTCTGGAGTGGCATTGTGTATAGGTGGATGGGCGGGGTTAGCAATTGGTTTAGTCTATTGGGGATTAGATTCCATAGGTGCTTTTGACCGTCCTATTCAACATGGTACTTCTCAACAAGACCCATTTAAGCAACCGATTGATAATTTGAGAGTTGTTCTTCCTCATATAAGACCTCTTCCTCAGCAAGTAATTAAACAGCAATATACGCCTAAACAAACATTTATTGGTCCTGTCCCAGCTAAAAGGTATTGAGTATGTTAAAAGAAATAATATATTGGACATCTTATTTTTTCGAAAAGAATAATCGTTTTAAAAAAGGTGGTTGGCATTGGTCTGATTCTATAATGTTTGTTTCCTTATGCCTATTTCTTAATATATTATCTATTATATATATAGTAGAATACTATACTCATTTTAAAATTCTAAAGTATATACCTATAACTACGAAGTGGGAATTGATCTCTTGGGTATGGGCGATATTAATTCTGCTCCCATTTATTATATACATATATGTCAGGTATTATAAACCTCCTAAATTCTCAAACCTTAAATTGATTTATGAGTCCAAGTCAAACACTCGTTTAATTCTTGGACGTTTATTCTATGTTTGTTATTGTTTGATAACATGGATTGGTTTTTTTATAATTGTAGGTTGTTTTAAGCATTAATCTCTTCCGTCCTGCCGGGATCCGGTTGGCCTTTTAGCTTTATAGCCTGGCATCTGCCTTTTTTATCCTCCTTTCCCCTTTTATCGTCTCCCTTTATATTGTCTTTTCAATCCTTTTATATCCTTACAGTCAGCCCTGCCTTCCGGCTTGTTGTTCCGCGAAAGTAGCGGGTAACAGTTGTACCTTGCAAATCCTCACGGTCTGCGGTGGCCGACGGAAATATTCCTTCTCCGGGAGAAGCGTATTTCTGTCACCAGATTTGTCCCGTTGCCGTTATCACTTTCATGGTGCGGAAAAATAAACCCGGCGAACGGACGTTTTTGCCTGTAAGACCGGCATACGGCAAATGGCATACAGGTCTGCTATATGCAGTGCGCCCGTCTTTTGGGCCAAGCAAGGACGCAGGCCTACTTACCGCAGGCGACACAAGAAAGCCTGCCGTTTGTCCTTGCCGGAACGTCTGTCGTCCATACTTTTCTAACCGTCTGCGCCGTCCCCCTTATCTCCTTATACAGCTTCGCCCCACACCTTCAGCGGAGCGTCACAAGGCTTGTCCGCAAGAGACATTCACTCGCCCTATGGCAGCGGAGCTGCTATGAGGCGACTGAGTGACTCTTTATGCGGAGGTCCGAACATGTAAAGACCAAACGACTCGGTCTCAAACTGTCAAGGCTTCGCTTTGACAGTTCTGGGACTGAGCCGTCCGGTCACTTCATCGGGAAGTTTGGACCGGCAAGCCGCAGACGCTCCACTGCCCGCCCGTTCCTCTTATATTGTAGTGCCCTGTTTTATCATTTGCCAACATTTATACGAGAAAGCGTTCTCTGTCGTCACCCGGCTCTGTGGAAGTCATATTTTCCGCAAAGTAAACCGCCCGTTACCTGATGCCAAACCGCCATTGATGTTGGAGCAGAAAATCTTCCTCTGACATGTCAGAGCGTATTTCATGTTTCAGGTTTGTCTCAGCGGTAATCTTCGAGCGGCAGTGCCGGCTGAAAATATCCCTCCACAGGCTGAACGGCCTTCAAGAAGAGGGAAACAAAATGACAGCATCATGGCAAAGACGATAGACATTGAACTCCAAAAGCAGTTGGACAAACCGCAGACATGGTTCTGCAAGTATTTTCCTGTACGCATACGGAACGTAGGCGAGCGCGAGAAGGCAGACCGCCAATTAGTGTTTGACTTCAAGGACGGACGGGCATACGAAGAAGTAGCCCGACGTACGGCAGCTGCCATGACCGAACGCTATGGGGCATCATGTGCCGACATTGTGTTCTCTCCCGTACCGGCATCCACCCGAGAAAAGAATGAGATACGTTACAAGGCTTTTTGTCAAAGAGTGTGCGAGCTGGCCGGAGCTATCAACGGATATGAGCATGTCTCAGTGAGCGGAGAGCGGTTGAGCATCCACGAGAACCGCAAGGCAGAAAAGGAAATCCGGAAGGTGAACATCGTTGAATTTGACTCGGCTTTCTTCAATGGGAAGTCGGTGGTGGTCTTCGATGATGTAATTTCCAAAGGATTAAGTTATGCCACCTACGCCCATCAGCTTGAAAGCCTCGGTGCGAATGTGCTCGGCGGATTATTCCTTGCAAGAACCCATTACAAAGTAAACTGATATGATAGAATCCAAGAATGACAAGGCAGTGTCCGTGTGCTTCAGCGGACACCGCAACATTCCGTTACTTTACCGCAAACGGCTGAAGCAGTTGTTGATAAAAGAGATAACCAAGGCATATGCAGATGGCTACCGACTTTTCTACCATGGGGCGGCACTGGGGTTTGACCAGTTGGCAGCAGAAGCCGCCATTTCGTTGAAAGCAGAGTTGCCGGACTTGCAGGTCATTGCGGTTGTGCCGTATCGGGGACAGGCCGAGCGGTGGAGCGATGCGATGAAAGCCGGGTATGAAGCCGTACTAAGCAGTTCGGATGAAGTAATCATCCTCAGTGAACATTACTTTCAGGGCTGTTTTCTCAGGCGCAACGACTACATGGTATGCCACTGCTCGCGCCTTATCTCCTGGTATGACGGGAAACCCAAAGGCGGTACGTTCTACACTTGTCGCAAAGCCACGGCTGGCGGACTTCAAGTCTCCAATCTCTACAGCCATTCAAGCGGATGACAGACAAACGGTCTGCAGTCCGCTCCGTTCGGTTGGTCTGGCCATAAGGTAAGAGCGGCTATGCTGTTCTATATGCGTACCGGCCAGCCGGCACGCTCTCCTTTTTACCACCGGGTTCTCCGTTTCCCGGGTTTACGCTTCCGTTTTCTATGAAATCAAGACCAGCATTATTACTGCAACAAAACACACGGAAAGGAATCCTCTACAGAGAGTAGAATGATAATGGTCGGTTATTGGGATAACGCCCCTCCAATCAGGCTGGTGAGATATTCCCACCATACCGACATCCTGACTATGAACATCGGCGGCATAGAGAACGTCTTACCATAGAAAATGGCGGCCGCTACCTTGCCGCCGTGCCTTTCTATTTCCTCCTTGTAGTCGGCCACACTCTGCCCAGTCGTCAGCACATCGTCTATGATAATGATTTCTTTTCCCTTTATATCACCGGTAATCTCGTAATTCCGTTCAAGGACACGGCCTTCTCCGCTGTTGGCTTCATGCAGGCTCTCCCGGGCATCGCAAATCACGGTATCGTACAGTCCTGATGTCAGATCCGGCCTGTGCTTGCCCATATACCAGTCCAGTCGTTTGAACCGCTGTCCGTACTTTATCCAGTTGCTGCATGGCATGAACATGATATGATAAGGCTTGCCGTCCGCCTGTATGGCGGTCATACATGCCTTGAAGAACTCGATGCCGTGTATTTCTCCCTGCTTGAACCGGTAGATGGAACGGCAGAATGTCCGTTGTGCTTCGTTGAGAAAATCATTGTACCGGGACGGATAGTAATAGCCGTAAAATGCAATCCGGATTCCACGGAACTTGAACGGCTTGAGCGGCCGCCTGTCATCAAACCGTTCAGGATACATACAGCAGAACATACGGCAGGCGTCTCTATGTCCGGCCATCACCGCCATACGGCAATAGCGTTCCCTTTCGTCTTCCCGGCTGGCGTTCCGTGCGGCTGCATACGCCGCTTCCCCGGCTTTCCGCCGCCAGAAGGCGATGATATGCAGCAGTCCTATAATCAGACAGAACAGGATCAAAAACAGCAGCTTCGGTTCCATTAAGGTTTAGGCAATGGACAAACGTATTTCACATTCAGTCTTTCCAGATGCTCTCGGTCTTCCAATCTTCCGGAAATCCCATAGCCCGGACATCAATAGAAGGATAACGGCTTAAAAGTGCCTTGAACCTCGAAACAAACGTATGGTTGGGATTGATTGTGTTCAGCAGGTATATAATCATGCTCAATATAAAATAGACCTGCGGTGTCCCGTTAGCTGGCAATTTGATGAAAGTATTTCGTAGAGAGCGTGGCATCAATGGACGGATGCTTAAAGTTTTATTCCACAAGCGGCTGTGGTGAGCGCAGATATTACGCACATACACGACACTATGCAGCCACGATGCGAAAACCTTATCCGCCAGCCCGAAATATGCAGCTATGGAACGCTTGATTTTTCCAGGCAACAGATTTTCGTACAATATGGAAAGTGTTCCGAATGAGGTTATTTCCATTGTTATCCAGCTTGGCGGGAAATGGTTGGAATATTTCGACTTGAACGCTTTGATGAACTCTTCATCGCTGCGGCTGTATTCTTCGTCAATCTTTGACAGCAACTTTGCATGGCGGACAGGGTTTGAGAAAAGCGAGGAATCTTCAAACCAATACGCATCATGCTGTGAAGACAGGATATATGCTGTCTGTGTACGGACTGCAATCTCTATCTTTTCAATCTCTGCGATAATCAGTTTGCGGAGCTCACTGTCAAACTTATAGATGTTATAGGCCGTTTCAAATGTACTGCCCGGTTTGAAAATATGCTGTCGTTTGTCCGCCAGTAGAGGATACCAATAGCCGCTCAAACGATAATAACTGATATTCTGCAATAGGTGCAGGGCTTTGGGTTCATTCCCGAAAACCATTCCTCTTTGTTTGAGCAGATTTATCTGATCTGTAAAGGATATGAGATGCTTGGGATAAGGTATCTTATTTGTTGCCATGGGTATATAAAATAAAAAGCTTACCCTGAGCGCGCTGTTCTTACGGGAAGCGGGGTAAGCATGTTGCTGCAAATATAATACATTTTTTCTGTCCGGCAAAACATTCATCAGCTTTTCTCTTCCCTTTCTATGCTTTTCACATGTCCATCCCTTATATCTCATTCACAGAGCTGTTTTATCCTATGTCCCATTATTCAGCCGTGCGACCTCGGTAGAGTTATTTTGCTGCGAAAATACCCGTCCGTCACAATCCTGACAATGCCGGCAGACCGCCGCAGGGGTGAGCCGGAAAAATCTTCCTCTCCGTTGACAGCGGTGAGCGTATTTTTCCGCTCAGCCTTATCCGGTTGTTCCTTGCCGACCTTCGGAGCAGAAAAATAATCCCGACGGTCGCGACAGTCCGAACAGAGGGAAAAGTAAGACAGCAGACAATGTTGAACACTTGAAAATTGAAGTGATGAAAGAAGAAATCAGACAGGACGGCAGGACAATACTGTCAAGCAAAGACGGATTCAGCATCCGTAAGTTTTTCAATAATCTGAGCGAAAAGAGCTTTTCCGGAAAGGAGTACCGGGACTATGTCAGAAACAGCTTTTGGCGAAATGGGAGTCAGGACGGGCACACTCCCTGAACTCAGAACAGCACTCAGGGACAAAAGTCAAATTTCGTGAGGATAACTTATAAACGGGAGCCCGAAGCGGCTCCAAATAAAATAAAAGAATGAACAACTAAAAAAATACTGGTATGGACACAACAACAGCAACAATGCATCCGGCAGAAGAATATCTCCGTAACGAACAGAATCCACCGGTCTTGTATGTAAAAATTTTCGGGGAACGCAGGAAATTATTTATCAACCGTGGCAGGGAGAACATCGTCGGTATTATTGCGAAAGGCAAACGCAAACATGGCTACATCTTTTCAGACTGGAGCCACATCGAAAAAATCTATTATCCGCCACAGGAAAAGGAAGACGAAAAGGATGTGGACAGGAAAATGATTCTCAAATATCAGAAGCTCGCACGCCTTGCCACGCATACCAACGACTGGCTCCGCAAGATTACAGCAGCAGACCTTGAGAAGACCCTGTACGAAAACCGCATCACCACAGGAACGGCTATTGACGGAAAGTGCATCCGACTCTCCACGATTGAGAAGTATTGCGGAAGCTGGAGCATGCAGCGGTTCCGCCAGGCCATGAAGAATAAGGAGAAATTCTCAACGCTTCGTTTCGACTTTTGCGGTTATGACGGTACGCTTTGGTGCGAACCGCGTGAAAACGGCGACATGGCTGCCGGATTCAGCAAGGAGTACCGGAATTGTGGCAACGGCTATTACTATCTGCTTATCAATGACGATTTCATGATTGGTTGCGATATTGACTGATAATCTACAGACAGACCTTACCGGGGCCTGGTAGGGTCTGTTCCGGCTTCGGTCTGCCGACGCAAAGTCCCTTTTTATCGACGGCATTGCCATGCACCGTTCCTTTTTACCTCAGATTTCCCTTTTCTATCCATCCCTCTTGTAGCAGCTCTTCCGTTCTCCGCCGTGCGACCTCGGGGAATTGGATTTTTCAGCAAAGGTAACCGCCGGTTTCCATTCCTGCCAATGCCGGCATTCTGCCCGTGTGGTCTCGGAAAAATCTTCCTCTTCGGCTGTCGAGCGTATTTTTCCTTACCGGCCATGGCGGATGTCCACCGCCACCTTTCAAGGCCGAAAAATAATCCCTGCGGCCGCAAATGGGCCGAAAGAAGGGAATAAAAACAAAGTCAGTTTAGGTAATGGCAGGATTAACCACCTTGCCGTAAAACAATTTCAGTTATGTTATACGTTCATACTATCGGTCGTATCGGCAAAGATTGCCAGGTTGTCACAGGAACACACGGTTCATTCATCGCATTTGATATTGCCGTGGACGATTACGCACACGGAAACAGCATTACCACATGGGTAAGGGTTCGAAGCAAGAAAGAAAACCATATCCGGCTGTCAGAATATCTCACCAAGGGACGGCTGCTGCTGGTTGAAGGGACACTCTCCACTTCACTTTGGAAAGACAAGGAAGACAACCCGCAAATCCAGATTTCCATTTCGGCAGATGTCTTGAAGTTCATCAGTGCCGGCAAGCGTGAAGGCACGGCATCAGAAACCGCAAGTCCGGCTGTAGCTGCAGATGAAGTCCCGACACCTCCCGATTCTCCGCAGGACAGTCATGAAGATTTGCCGTTCTGATAGAAAGAATATCAGATTGACAATCAAATAATACTAAATGTAGTATTTACTAAACGTAGTAAAATAGGATATTAGAAAATAGTCGTTTACTAAAATTAGTAGATACTACGTTACTACTATCGTTCATCCACCAGGGATTCATACAGTTCGAACATTTTTTCTCTATCATTGCAGAATCCGTCGGGGATAATTTGAAAATTTCCGCTGTCTATCCGGGCATTGACTTGTGGAGCGGTTATGACTTTTCCTTTGTAAAGAAAAACTATCTGTTTGCCGATTGCTCTTTCAGTCGCGTTAGCCCATGCTTTAGCCTTGCCGGACTTTATTTTGCCGGCAATTATGTACGTCATGACGTTTGCACTGTTCAAGGCAGAATCTATTCGCAGGACTTCAAAGTCAACCGTGGTAACAATGGGTGATGAATCAAAAGTCAGCGTCTTGCCGTCTGTTATATGATACCATCCGTTTTTAATTTGTTTCTCGGAACAGCTTGCAAACAGCACAGACAATAGAGTTGCTGCCCGTACAGGAAGCAGCTTGACTTTAGTCAGAAACGAAATTTCACTTTTTACTTTCATAAGTTTTAAAAATTAGATGTAGTTATATGGATGTAATCAGAATAATAGTATAAATGACCGAAACGATGCCGATGGCTAGGAAAATGACAGACCATTTCAGAAAATTCCATGAAAAGGATTTTATTCCATGGATAACGCAAATGAGCGAACATAAGGTGATGCCGACAGGAATGGCAAAGAATCCGATTGTCAGAATCAAGGCCAGCATGATGACAGCAACGGTGCTCAAAACGATATTCTGTCTTGAAATTTCCTTCATATGATTTATTGTTTGAGATGATGTATACGCAGTGCTTCAAATGCCCAGTTCCTTCAGAACTTCTTCGTTGGCAGTAGCAAAAAGTCCCTTGCAGCGTTTCAATTCGGCTTTGGCCTTCTCCAGCAGTCTCATTTTTTCATTAAGGTCAAACAGAGTACAATGGTATTGTTTGTCACGATCATTATACTTGTTCTGCCATTTCATTATTTCGTAGACAAAGGCCACATGTTTTTTGTGGTATTCATCCAACTGTTGCTTATACTCCTTTATATGCTCTTTCAGCTTAGCTATGTCGGCTTCGGCTTTTTGCAGGGCCTCCGGATCCGGCAGGTGCGCCTGCCTTTGCTTTTGTTTACGCAGAAATTCACTCATCAACTCACAGAGCTGTATCAGCTGTGCGCGTTCCTCTTCCACATCCGAAGAGCCGGCAAGAGTCGGTTCACACGTTTCATTATAAATGTCAATGTCGTTCTTTTCCAGAAATCGCCAGGTGGTCGCCACCCAGTTTTCAACAGGCTGTCCGGCTTCGAGGCAGTAAGCTTTTATCTTTTCAAGTACATCTTCCGGTACGGGGATTTTGCTCGTTTCCATATGCGTTATCTTTTACACTTCAGTTGGATAACACAAGAATAAAGAAAAATAGGAATTCGATTCTAACAGATTGATTGATTTTCCGTTAAATCATCTTAGAAAGCAGAGAACCGGAAATAATTCTCGGACATGCCGGCTATGTTTTATGCTTTGGTCTGTTGGTCTGTACACCTGCACCGGGCAGGCATACAGACCGGTGTATTTCCCGTTTTTACACCCTTATTTCTTCTTGTTGTTTTTCAACAAGGTCTTGATGGTGGTAATCAGCTCTTCTCCGCGCAGGTTCAACGCTTCAATTTTCCCTTCGGGATTGATCAGTACGGTGTAAGGTACGGCAGTCAGGTTATATCTGCGTGCTACCGGACCATACCAGACCTGGAAGTCGCACGCCTGCGGCCAGGTCATCTTCAGGTCTTTCACCGCCTTCTTCCAAGGCTCCGGCTTCTGGTCCAGCGAGATACCGATGATTTCTAAGTTCTGCCCTTGCATTCCTTGTAGAGCTTTACCACATTCGGCATTTCGTTGCGGCACGGTCCACACCACGATGCCCAGAAGTCGAGAGCAGGATGTATTTACCGATAAAGTTCTTCAGTTCGATGTCCTCGCCGTCCATGCCTTTGATGGAGAACTCCGGTGCCTCTATACCTACCCTAAATTCCTTGTTGGCGATGATTTCGTCCAGTTCCTTAGTGTACGGATGGTCGTTCAGCTTTTCGTTCAGCTGTCCGCGCAGTTCCTTCAGTTCGTTCAATGACAGTTCGTTCGTCATCTCAAACAGCATGATGAACGGGGCGAAAGCTTGGTCGTTGTAGAATCTCACCCTGTTTTTCTCCATATTCAGTTTCTTGGTGTTCTGTTCCTAGGTGCGGAATTTGAACAGGCTGTCCTCCACGGCCAAATTACCGCGTCCGTAGCGCATATAGTGAGTGTTGGAAGCCAGCAGCATGCTGTCTATCCAGTTGTCTGCAACTGGTGAAGCCTCCACAGGTTGTTGTTGATGGTTCCTTTGGTCGACGAACCCAAGAAATAATCGGCACGCATGGTCATGTTGATCTGACCCCCTTCCAGAAAGATAGGCGCCAGCTGCTCGTCATGACTCTGGATGAAATAGATGACCGATTGTTCAGGTACGGAATCTCCCTTGAATTGGAAACGTCCGTCTATCACCTCGCAACTGTCCACTTTTGTCTGTGGCCCGTGCATGCCATCTTCCTTTACCAGATATACCTTGCCGGTATATTTCCCGGTTATCAGGCCGTTGATTTCATAACCTTTCATCGGTTGTTCCTTTTCCTGGGTGTTTTCAGTTTACCCGAACAGGAATCCGGACATGAGCAAGCCTACGCTCTGTGTAATCCATTTTTTCATGTTACTCGTTTTTTTGACGTTAATGATTCTATGATTGATTGTTATGTTTGGCAATCAGACTGGATAATCAGCATGACAAAGCATCTGTCTTCTTTTTCCTATTTGTTGATACCTGACTCGCCTTTCCATACCGCATCATTGTTAATACGCACCAGTATGCAAAAGGTGGGGGTGGCTTCTGGAATAACTACCTTATTTTTTCCAGCAGCTCATCTTGTCCGACGATTTTTCAGACTGAAAAAAACGTTCTATCTGGCAACTGATGACTTTGGTACACCTGTCAGATAAGAATTGTTGAAGAGTTATCTCATACCATTTACTATACATAGTAGCTACTACATTTAGTAGATGAGTAAAATAGTATATTAGTATCGTAGTATATACTAACCTACTATATTACTAAAGTGATATTTTATAGTAAAATAGTATGCACTAAATTTAGTATTTACTAAATAAAGTAGTATCTTTGTATATGATTTAAAGACAATGCTTTATGGTAAAAATTATAGTGATATTGAACCACAAGGGCGGGGTTGGAAAGACAACCACCACCATCAATCTTGCTGCCGCTTTAGGGCAGAAGAAAAAGCGTGTACTGGCTATTGATATGGACGGTCAGGCTAACTTGACAGAGTCGTGCGGACTTTCCATCGAGGAGGAACAGACGGTGTACGGAGCGATGAAAGGCGAATATCCTTTGCCGCTTGTAGAGCTGGAGAACGGGCTTGCCGTGGTGCCGTCCTGCCTGGACCTGTCGGCGGCAGAGTCCGAACTGATCAACGAGCCGGGACGGGAACTGATTCTGAAAGGACTGATTGCCAAATTGCTCGAAAGCCGGAAATTCGACTACATCCTGATTGACTGTCCGCCTTCCTTGGGGCTGTTGACGCTCAATGCACTGACGGCTGCGGATTATCTGATCATTCCGGTGCAGGCACAGTTTTTGGCTATGCGCGGAATGGCCAAGATTACCAGTGTGATTGAAATTGTCAAGGAACGGTTGAATCCCAACCTGAAGATAGGCGGCATTCTCATCACCCAGTATGACAAACGCAAGACGCTCAACAAGAGCGTGGCTGAAATCATCAACGATTCTTTCTGCGACAAGGTATTCGGAACCGTCATCCGGGACAATGTGGCACTGGCCGAAGCACCGATTAAGGGAGAGAATATCTTCGAGTACAACAAGAACTGCAACGGAGCCAAGGACTACATGGAGCTGGCTAAAGAAGTATTGAAACTAAAATAAACAGATATGGGCAAAAGCGATTTATTGAAAGACGGCATGAAGACCGGACTGGACGGATTGCTGTCATCCACGAAGAAATCTCCGCAAAAGGAGAAGCCGGTACCGGTTAAGAAGGAAAAGGAGCCGGCAGTACATTGTAATTTCGTCATTGACAAGAGCATTCACACACGCATGAAATACCTCGCTATCGAGAAAAACATGTCGTTGAGAGACATTGTGAACGAGGCGATGAAGGAGTATCTGGCAAAGCATGGAAAGTGAGGGTTTTCCTCACTTTCTCCTGCTTCCGTATTTTCGTATGTCCGGACTGAACAGCCCGGCATTGTTACATGTCTGCCATGGACAGCCCCTTGTATGAGAGGGCATACCCCTTGAACTCTCCGGTAGCACGTAAAAATGCAGCTGCCTTCGTCTCCAGCACTTCCAGGTCGATGTTCTCGGCCTTGCGCTTCACTTCAAAGAAGGTGGCGGTTTCCTCCAGTTCGTTTTCCGCCACGATGTCAATCTCGTTTTCACCCTTGCGGTCCCACCAGCTTCCGATGCGGGTAAAGGCCTGCTTTTCTATCAGCACACGCTTGAAATAGCGTTCAAGCATCAAGCCGCTGAAGGTCTCATAGTCCCGGTTCACGATCGTTTTCACGCTTCCATAGTTCTCTATCTCCAGCATGTAGCTGTATTTGTAGATGAAGCGGAACCAGAATGTGAAGAAGTTGTCCTCTATCGTATAGCGGACGTTCTTGGTAGAACTCTTTTCGAAGAGGGGCTGCTTCTTGGCGATGACCTCGTATTCATTTTCCAGTTTGGTCAGGTAGCCGCCGATTTCCTTGCCGATGACGTTCTCGATTTCTGAACGGGATGTCTTTCCCCGAGCAATGGCAGACAGGATCGAGAAATAGATGCCGTAATCCTTACCGAACTCTTCTATCAGGATGGCTTTTCCTTCCCCCAGGAAGATGGAATCGGCTTTTATGATGTGGTCGAGCATGGCTGCCTTGGTAGTAGCTCCTGCATCCACCAGCAGTTGTACATACTTGGCCACGCCTCCCGTGAAAGCGTACAGAGCCAGCAAGTCTTCCGGTGTATAGGCGGGATTATATTCCGCCAGAATTTCCTTCAGGACGCTGGGTGTAAACGGCCGGACGGTCATGAAGCGCGACTGACGGTTATACAGCGGCTCTTTCTTGTCCTTGAATATCTTGGTCATCATGGAGTATATCGAACCGCAGACTATCAGGTTTATACGGGACTTCTGGCTATAGAGGTCCCAGATGCGCTGCATGTCGCTGAACACCGATCTGTTTACACGGAAAAACTCCTGGAACTCGTCGATGAAGAGCGTGATGGGGCGTTCTGCCGAGAGCTTCATCAGGTATTCGAATACATCGGCAAAGCGTTCCGGGCGTCCCATGGTTGGAACCCCCAACTTGTTCTCTATCTCCAGCCGGTAATCCTCGCATAGGTCTCCTTCGGCTTTTCGGGCGACAAAGAAATACAGCATCGGCTCATCCTCGTAGGCCTTCCGTACGAGCATGGTCTTTCCGATACGGCGTCTGCCGGTCACGACCGTAAATTGGGCGTTCTCCCGCGCCTGTCTGCCTATCTCCTGCAGAGAGGCTATTTCCTCTTTTCTATCAAAAAATCTCATATCCTTAATCTATTTAAAGTCTGCGTTCCGAAACAGTCATTTCCGAAACAGCGGTTTCTTTAATACAAAAGTAGCGATTATTTCTGAATAACACAGACTTCAAGTCGGATATATTTATGGCAAAGTCCTGAACTGACAGAATTTTCCAGCCAATATGCCTTTTTACCTCGCCTTGCCCTGCGCTCCGTCTGTCCGGTTGTACCGCATATCCTTCCTTTACAGTTTCTCCGTTTTTACTGTCCGCCTTCCGGCGTATCATCTCCCTTCTACCTTATCTTGAATGTTGCTTCTCCGGCACATTTCTGTCCTCGCCGGTTGGTTTTCCAGTGCAAAGGTGGACTGTCGCGCTGGATTCCGTCACTTTGAAGTGCATTTCCTGTAAAATTCTTCCTTTCTGCGAAAGCGTAATTTTCCGGAAAAAGTGTCGGAAGCAGCTGGGCCGCCAGTCCTTGAAAGGCACCTGTAAATCCCAAGGCGGTTCAGACAGGAAACTGGACCGAACGGAGGGAAACAAAAAAAATCAAGTTCAAACTAAATTTTGTGATTATGGAAACAACAGCAGCAGTTCAATCAATGGAGAAAAACATCACGATGGTGGCATTGGCAAACGTACAGCCGAGTAACTACAACCCACGCAAGAACTTTGACGAGGAAAGCCTGTCGGAACTTGCCGAAAGCATCCGTCAGCAGGGTGTCCTGCAACCTGTCGGAGTGCGTTCGGTGGCAGAAGACCGCTTTGAGATTGTGTTCGGAGAACGCCGATACCGAGCCTCCCTCATGGCAGGACTGGAAGAAATTCCGGCTATTGTTATGGAAATATCGGACGAGACAGCCGAGGAAATGGCGGTGACGGAAAACCTGCAACGCAAGGATGTTACCCCGATTGAGGAAGCCAATGCTTACCAAAGGCTCATAGACAGCGGTCGCTATGATGTACAGGCTTTGGTGATGCAGTTCGGCAAGAACGAGAAGTATATCCGCACACGCTTGAAATACGTCTCCTTGATACCCGAAATAGCCCGGCTTCTGGAGCAGGACGAAATCACTATCAGCGTAGCGAGCGAAATCTGCCGTTATGGGGAAGAGATTCAGCGAGAGGTGTACGAGAAGCATCTGTGTGAAAGCGTACAGCAGTACAACAGTTGGCGAGGGATGAAAGCCACCGAGGTGGCACGCAGCATCGAACGGCAATACACCACCGACTTGCAGCGGTACGCATTCGACAAGACCCTCTGTCTGTCATGCCCCCACAACACCAACAACATGATGCTGTTCTGTGAGGGTGGTTGCGGAAATTGCGCCAACCGCACCTGTCTTGCTGAAATGAATGCAACCTATCTCACAGAGAAAGCCGTGCGACTAATGGAAGAACGCCCCGAGGTTGCCCTCTGCCAGGAAAATTTCAACGGCAACGAGGACGTGATGGAACGACTGACCGCCATGGGCTATGAGGTGGAGCGTCTTAATGGCTATGCAAAGCCCTATCCCGAGCTGTCCACAGCACCTCGGAAAGAGGATTACGAGACAGACGAAGCATACGAGGAAGCCTGCAAGGACTACGAGCAGGAAGTGGACGACTACGTAAAGGAATGCGAGGAAATCCGAACCCGAAGCGAGGCAGGCGAAATCACCCTTTACTTCCGCATTGAGAGCAAGGACATCGTACTATGCTATGTAAGAAATGCGGTGCATTCATCCACAGGCTATAATGGTACAACGCAGCAGACGCTCTCACCGGTGGAGAAATTGGAGAAGCAGGATAAGCGCAACAAGGAGATTGCCCTTGAAAAGACCGTAGAGGACACCAAGAAGCAGATTCAGGAGGTGGATATGTCGGAACGCAAGTTCGGGCAGGACGAGGACAAGATGATTTATTTCTTCCTGCTTTCTTCCCTCCGCAGGGAACACTTTGCAGAGGTCGGCATCGAGTGTGAAGAGACCTACCATTACCTCACGGACAAGGAGAAGATGAACATCATCGAGAACCTTACAGCCAAGCAGAAAGCCGTCATCCGCAGGGATTATCTGATTGCCAATTTCAAGAACGCATCGGGCAGCAATGCCACGGCAAGCCTCTTGCTTGACTTTGCAGAGAAGCACATGCCCGAAGCACTGGCGGAAATCAAGAATGGACACAACGAGGTGTACGAGAAACGCCATCAGCGCATCGAGGAAAAGAAAGCTGTCCTGCTCGTGCAGGAACAGGCAAGGCAGGAAGCGGAGCCGTCCGATGAACCACAGCCCGAAGCGGAAGCGACTGCCGGCAAAGAGACAAAGGAAGAGATTGCAGCTTGATACCATAATCACTCTTGGGCGGAGGAGCGGAGGAATCCGTCCTCTGTCTTTTCATGGAATTGCCCTATATAATAAGGAACAGGGATTCACAGCCAACCGCTTGGCAGGATTGCCGGGCGGCGCGTCTGCCGACATGTGCCGTCATCCGCGCAAACTCCCTTTTCTATCCCTTTCTAATTGCCTCCCGATTCCCCGCCGCCACCCGTTACCTGTTCTATCTTCTGTTTCCCTCTTTTCTATTTATCTCTTGTCTGTTTCAGTCCATACCTGTCTTCACCGGTTGGTTTTTCCAGTCGCAAAGGTGGACTGCCGCGCTGGATTCCGTCACTTTGAAGTGCATTTCCTGCAAAATTCTTCCTTTCTGTGAAAGCGTAATTTTCCGGAAAAAGCGTCGGAAGCAGCTGGTTCGCCAGTCCTTGAAAAGCATCTGTAAATCCCAAGGCGGTTCCGACAGCATATAGAACCGAACGGAGGGAAGAAAAAAACAACTCATTAAATTTTATGAACATGGAAAATATCAGAGAAAGCAAGGAGTACAAGCTCGCCAAAGACTGGGAAATGGCGGTAAACAGTTTCAGTTTCAATCCCAAGCGGTTCGCCGCCGCTATTCCCGATATGCACCCCACACTGCAGCAGAGCCTTTATCGGCTGGTCAAGGAATGTATTGTGGTGATGGCAGACGAGACACGCCATTACGATGAACGCAACTGTGCTTCGCATGAAGAAGCCAAGTGCATCATGGAGTATCTCAAGAACAACGGTAAACATATCCCATTAAAATGAACAGGCGTATGAAAACACAGAAAGTACAGTTTGACGGCAAGGCTTATGATTGCCGTGTAGTGGAATCCAACGAAGGTGAAGAACTGCTCATCGGCTCGACACTCTTGCTTGATGCCCTGCAACCGGGTAGCTTTGAAGACAAGAACGAAGGCTTTGCCAGCGAGGAAGCCGGAAGAATCTATGACGGAATCTTTTTCTTTACCAATGCGTCAACCCTTCAGCTCAGCGACGAGAAACTGATAGCCGAGTTGAAGAAGGACAACCCGGATTGGTTCGAGTAAAACAAATCAATAATCATTTTAATATACTGCAGTTATGGAAAAAGAATATGTATTGCAAATTGCACAGACCATCAAGGAACAGCTGGTAGGAATGACCCCGGCACCGGTAATCATGTCATGGGGCATCACGGAGTTTGCTGCCACCATCTACAGGGACTTGCCTGCACTGCGCATCAAACTGAACGGACGGCTCCATACCGGATACGTCATGATTGTACTCAACGGCTCGGATTACTACGAGGTGTATCTGCTCAGCGGCTCCGCCACGGAGTGTGTCAGCAAGGAAGTGTGCTTCGATGAGTTGGGCGATGTCATTGACTGCGCTGTCGAGAGCGGCACCGACCAAGCCGAATACGAGGAGTTTTGCAGGCAACAGCTCGGCAAGCTGTTGAGTGGACAGACTGCCTGACATGGCAGCAATAACTCTTTGCACCGCCCATACATCCGTACCGGCGGTGTTTTTGTGTGCGCCCGGTTTTGCCGAAGGCAAAACATCCCTTTTTATTACGTATGGATAATCCCTGTAACGAATCCGCTTTTCTATTGATACTGGTTAGATTCCCGGTATTATCTCCAACCGATTGGGATAATCGCCCTCTTTCATCCAGGCCAAGAGTCCTTTGAAATGGCAGAAAGCGGTTGGTTTTGTCTCGGAATAATACATTCTTTGTGTAAGACATGCTAATGAATCCTCATTGCCAACATAATAAAGAGGTCGGGCATTTTCGCTGTCCGACCTCGCCTTATTATTGAGGCAGCACAATCATTTTGAATTACATGTGCTCCATATCCTCCCTCACCGCCACATACATCTGGTTGCGGCTCGTAGGATTGTCTGGCTCCGTCATCGCCAACGCCCCTGCACCAATCATCGGATTGATATAGACCTCTATAAGATTTTCCCTGTTTTTCAATCCCAAATGCTGTAAAATATCGAATAACGACTTTGGCTCAACACAGAACTCCAAGATTTGCTCCCTCCGCAATACTTGTTTATTGTACTTTCTTGCAGAGGATTCTTGTCGGGTTTTCTTGCCGGGTTCCGTACCAAACTGCATGGTCAGCACCACATACTCCGGTCGTGTTTCTTCCGAAACGGTAGGAGGCCGTTATACGGTTTACATCCTTTCCCATGTGAAAATAATTTGTTTCTGAATGCAAAGACAATGCTTATTGCTGATATACTTGTTTGAGAATGTCGGAATTATTGAAAGCACCTGATTCCCTTTCATTTGCCCGATCTGTGAATCCGATTTCTCTAAATATAGAACCTGATTTCTTATTTGTGCATTCAGACTCCGGACAAACTAACTCTATAGTTTTTTGAGCATTCCTTCGTTCGTATTGTGATTTATGATTATTTTTGTAACTCAATCAATAATATGACGATAATGGCAAAGAAATACCAAAGGACTAAATTACAAGAAGTCACCATCAGAGGCTACAAATCCATAGCCTATGACAAACCTGTGACCTTGAAACTGGGTGATGTCAGCATCTTGCTGGGTGCTAACGGCGCAGGCAAGAGCAATATCATCAGTTTTTTCCGGATGCTGAGCTACATGATGAGTAAGTCATTCGGGAGATATGTGGAAATATCGGGCACATCTCATGCCTTGCTGCATTACGGCATTAAACGGACACCGGTTATGTCCGGAGAACTGAAGTTTGCCGACAGCAACTCCATGGATATTTATGGCTTTTCATTGGCCAATGCCACTCCTGACAGGCTGATCATCACCGAAGAGCGAATTACCTGGCACCGCACAGGGAAGAAAAGACCCTACGAGATAGCACTGGAACCGAATTTCAAGGAATCGGCTCTCGCAGAGTGTGAGGACCCGGTTGCCAAGACAATTTTCCAGATGCTTTCCTATTGCAAGGTATATCAGTTTCACGATTCATCGACAGAGGGCCCGCTGCGTCAGGCTTGTCCCGTCGAGACGGCCAACTATCTCCAGTCACACGGAAACAATCTGCCTTCTTTCCTGCTGTTCCTGCGGGAGAATTATAAGGATGCCTACAACCGGATTGTTGACTATGTCTGTGATGTCGTTCCCCAGTTCCAGGACTTCTATCTGGAGCCGGCAGGGGGCATCATTTCGCTTCGGTGGGTAGATAATTCTGCCACGGACTACCGTTTCAATGCCTACCAGTTCTCCGACGGTTCTATCCGCTTCATAGCCTTGGCTGCCCTGCTTCTGCAGCCTGCCCAGACAATGCCCAATGTCATCATTCTGGATGAACCGGAACTTGGCTTGCATCCCTATGCCATCAGCCAGCTGGCAGAAATGATTAAGGATGCGTCCATACACGCACAGGTCATTATTGCCACGCAGAGCAAGGATTTGGTCGATCATTTCGACATCGGCGATATTTCTGTGGTGGAAATGAACAAGGAAACGCAGGCCACCTCTGTCACTCATCTTGACGACAAAGAATATCATCTTTGGCTTCAGAACTATACGGTGAGTGAACTTTGGGACAAAAACATCATAGGAGGACGTCCCGTATGAAAGCAAAGATTATTCATGTCCTTTGTGAGGGACAGACGGAACAGGGATTTGTGGAGGAAGTGCTGCGTCCCTACCTGCAAGCACAAGGTGTGGCAGGTGTGAAAAGCATCCTGATTACCACCAACAAGAAAAAGAATGCCCGCGGTGGAATGCTGAGTTATGCCCATGCGGTGACAGACCTGGAACTGTTGCGGAAAATGAAGATGGACGGTGAATACGAACGTCATGTTTTCACAACGATGTTCGACCTCTACGCATTGCCGGATGATTTTCCCGGTTATGAAGCAGCGAAAGCAATCGGTGAGCCCTATGCCCGTGTCGCTGCGTTGGAAACGGCATTTGCTGAAGCAATCAATGATGGACGTTTCATTCCCTATATCCAGCTGCATGAATTTGAAGCTCTCTTGTTCTGCGGTATCGACTATCTGGCAAAGCGTTACCCCGGTTGTGAGAAACGCTGCGAACAGCTGAAGAAAGACCTGGAGAAAACCGGCAACCCCGAGCTGATAAACAACAGTCCGGAAACAGCTCCGAGCAAGCGTATTATCAAGGCAATAGAAGGTGACAAAAAACAGCATTACAACTACAACAAACCGGCTACCGGCAAGGATGTCACCAAGAGCATCGGCATGGATGAACTTCGTGCCCGTTGCAGTCACTTCAATGAATGGATAGAGAAGCTGATTGAGTGCTGATTGACACAAATGACTATGTAGAAGAATGTAGAACGTATTGTTGCTTCACAATAGAATTGTCTTTTCACGGCTCTCATAGTTCTTTTTCCGATTCATGAAGGCAGTAATGCCATTAAAACAATATATAAAATAGTCGCTCATAAAATGAATTTAAAATTCTATCCTTGAGCGACTGTTTCACTATTAAACAATTCAAAATCAGCTTTTATTCTATAGATGAAAGGATAAACCGATTTTGGGAATGACCGTAATAATAATACTTTATGCCTGTACACCTCAAACGGTGTTTTCAAAGGTGGCATTATTTTCCGTTCCAAGAACAAATCAAGTCGGTTTTATTTCGATATAATATACTTTTTTTATAGGATTGAACAACAAAATCAGCTCTGTGGGAATATGTGTTATAAAAAAAACCTGCAATAACTCCGAAGTCATTGGCAGGCGTTTTACTTTTTATCCCTCATTTCAGAATCCGACATTTATCGGGCGTTACGCTTGTTCTGTACATCTTTTATCATCTCCTTCACGTCTTGCCCCACCTGTACGAAATTCTTGTACAGGATGCGTTCGCGTTCCTCTCTCGACTTGAACGTGTAGAACTTGGGCAGCGGTACATACGCTGCTTCCTCTTTCTTTATCTCATTCATGTCAAAATCCGTCTTGCAGAAGAACTTCGTGGTCTTGAACTCTTCCGATTCCTGGATGTTCATCGAACCTCCGGCACCGGTTTTCGTCTTTACGAAGTCGCGTGCCGTCTGACCGCATATCCAGCCGGTGGCCATGTCCGAAATCTTCGAGGCAGGCACCAGGCTGTCCATGTTTTCGTTGAGATTGATGCTCGTCTTGTCCCGGTCGATGGTCACGCCCTTTTTGATCTGCACCACCTTGCCGAAGATGTCGTTCGACAGCCATTCCAGTGTCTCTTTCGCGCGGGCCGAGCCGCTCACCACATTGCCCACCGTTGTGATGATTTTCTGCATACCTACCTTGCCATAGTCGGCCTCCAGCTGCGGCAGTTCCTGAAAGCCGAGCGTCACGCTCACCTTGTTGCTTCGGGCCGTACCGATCAGGCGGTCTATCTTGTGGAAGTACAAGGTCGGCAACTCGTCCACGATGATGCTCACGGGGATATTCTTGCCCTGCCCGGTATTCACTCGTGTAACCAGTCGGTTCAATATCAACGCATTCAACGCACCGATAATACTCTCCATTTCGGGGTCGTTTGCTATCAGCAGATAGCTTGGATTCTTCGGATCGCTCACTTTCAGGTCGAAGTCATCCCCGTCACGGTGGAATATCCAGTAGCTTTCCTTGGTTGCCAGTCGCGAGGTATAGACACGCAGCGTACCGATCATACCCTCCAGCTGCTCCATCGCCTTGTTCTTGAAGGCCGTCTGAAACGGACCGAGCAGCGGAGCTACCTCATTGTCTGTTTCCAGTACTTCAAAAATAGTCTGGTAACTTTCGTTCAGGAACGACAGGATATGCGGCATGTCCGAGTATTTTCCCAACCAGTAGGCAGGTTCTACGATGTTGCCACCCTCCTTGTCACGCACGATACCTGTCGGTTTCCAGAATTTCGTCTGCGGGTCCTGCCGTCTCTCCGCGTACAGCAGAGTGCCGTCGGCCGCATACGGTTCTTTCTCATAGTTCACGAAGAAGTAGATGCAGGCGGCAAGAAAGTTCACGGCCGAGGTCTGGAAGAACTGGTCGCTTCCTCCGCCGCCCTCTTTCTTTCCTTTCTGCAGGGACTCCAGCAGCGTTTCCGCTGTTTCACTGGCAGCGGCGAGGTTGTTGATGTACTTGGCCTGGATTGGATTTACCCGGCGACTATACTCCACGTCAACAAAGTTTATCATATTAAACTTGCATCCTTTAGGCACTTTACCCAGTTTCTCGTTCTTCTTGTAGTGGTAGTACAGCTTGGTCGCCAGTGTCGGAAATTTGTAATCATAGACAACCATCGCAAAGCCCTTGGCCGAGTGCTGCCGGATGAACGGTTCGATGATACTGAACGTCTTACCGGAACCCGGTGTACCGACTACCCAGGTACCTCTGAAGCAGTTGCTGATAGAGATCCATCCCTTCCTGAACTTTCCTTTGTAATAGTACCGCATGGGGATGTTCACACTGTATTCGTTCTCTATCTTCTCTTCGCATTGTTCGAAACTTTCGTTCTCGAAGTTGAAGCGGTCCTTCATCAGTCCGTCCTTGATGAATTTCGAGATGTTGTCCAGGGCTACATGCACCAGCACCACGCCTACGATGGAGGCCGCCATATAGAGAACGATATTCAGCGGCAGGGTGTAGAGCCTCGGTTCCAGCTTATGGCCGAACAACCAAATGGAGAGTACCAGCACCAACAGTCCGCCTGTCAACGGATATACTACCTGTCTGCGTGCGTTGAACTCCAGGTGTTTCTTGTTTCGTGTACCGACGCAGGTGATGCAGATGAGCACCACCGTCACAATCTTGCTGTACACCAGGTTCCCGTCCCGGTAGATGACCCACTGCTTGATGCGTCCGTGGATATCCGTCAATATGCCGCCCCAATGGTCGAGCACCGCCGGGTCAATGGCATATTCAAAGAACTCCAGCAGTACGGATACATACACCACCGTACGGAATATCCGGTAGAATCCTTGCAATTCCTTACTTTCTTCCATGGCTTTAATCTGTTATTTTTTGATACCCCAAAGGATATGGATGTGAGGCCACTGCATGCCACCGTCATTGGCAAGCTGACCGATATGCGACACCGCATAGAGCGGTTCTATTCCCGGGATGTCGGTTTGGACTGCGGCACGTACCTCTGTCATGAAGCGTTGCAGGAATTGTCTTATTTCCTCGTCCGGACTGTCGGTCATGAAATCGGCAAAGTCTTCAATCCTGTCTTCATTGACGTAGAAGAGCATTCCTTGGAAAAAATCATGGTAACGGCCGGTGCGGGCATTCCATTCCGTCCGGATTTTCTCCCTGTGGCTCTTTACGGAGGGGAATCTCACGAAACAGTCGGTTCCGTCATCAATGAATATGAAATCTCCCGAGACATCTTCCTGTGTGAGACATTTGCATCTCAGCAGATACCCGAAGAACCCATGGTTCGGCTGCGCTATATCCATACACTGCGGTGTCATAAAATCTTCAATTCCGTTCATCTTCATAAGTTTACTGTTTAATGGTTCGTTGATAGGTTTACTTGTTCCATGAAATGATCGGACGCACCCGGTGCGCCTGATTTTTCGGGGTCTCGTGCATCGTACCGCTGCCCAGGGAGTAGAGCCAGGCCTTGACCATTTCCTGTCCGGCCACTTCCGTAGAGGTCCAGTACCAGCAATTTTCCTCGTCCGCCGGCAAGGGCTGGCCGCCACAACGCTTGATGATGGGGTTTACCTTTTCCAGGTTGTCGTATAGTACCCGCATTTCAGCTACCGAGGGTATATAGGCACTCTGACCATACCACCACATGCTGAAAACCGCTTCCGCCATCGGTGATGCCGTTTCCTTTGCCTCAAACAGCTTGGATGTATTGGCATTCCCATCAAAAGCTATGGGATCGGCAGAGGTGCCCTGGTCAACGCCGAGACTGTCGGCAAAGGCCAGCGGTTCAATGTCCCAGAGGTAAACCGCATAGCCGTACCCTTCCGCATCTTCCCGCTGTCCGGCATCGAACAAGACCGCTATCGCTCTCTTGCCCGATTGCTCATACGCTGTATAGGACAACACCGTTCCGTCTGTACAGAGGACATGCCCCGGCTGTATGGCCGTATCAGGCACATCGAAATGCGCATCACAGGCAGCACACAACAGAGCTATTGTTGCCGCTGCCACCCATTGTAATTTTCGTATCATATAGTTTCCGTTTTTTATGTTCCCTTATTTCACAGGCAGTTTCACACCCAGCACGACACCTGCCCGTAGTACGTCCGCACCTTTTATCATCACATCGCTCTTTACCTGCCAGTAGAGTGTCCATCCGGCTCGCAGCGCATAGTTGTGTTCGTAGCCGAAATGCAGACCGCCGAGGAACTTCCGGGTGTCGCTCCCTGCCGAAGCACCGATGCGCAGGCTGCCGTAGTGGTTGCGTCCCCGGGTGACACAGGGCTTGTAGGCCACACCGAAGCCGTAGGTGCGATAGTTGCGCCAGAATGAATCCGGGCAGATATGTTTGCACGAGGCGCATTGGGCCCATTGCAGGTAGCCGTTGGCGAAAAATTCCCACGCATGACGGTAGTTGATCTCGTGTTCGTAGGCAAGTGTCGCATCCATGCCGTTCTTGTAGAGCAGCCCTACACCGAGCGAGAGGCGTCCGCTGCCTCGCTGTGCGCTCGCACTGGCAGCGATGCACACACAGGCCAGTATCAGGATAATCGTCTTTTTCATGGTCATTCCTCCTCCAATAGATCTGCGTGGAACGAATCTGCCGCCAGCACATCCTCATAGTCGATGTTCAGGCTGATGTTACGGCCGCTGATTTGCCGTTCCGTCATTTCGATGGTCAGCAGCTTGTTGTTCGGGAAGGTCAGCTTCTTCACGACCAGTACGTTCCGGTATCCGTGTCTGAACGTCTTACCCGGTTCCAGCACCAGCGTGGGTGTCAGCTCGATGGTCTGTGCGTTGGTGGCCTTGGCAAGCTTCTTGTCAGTCAGCTTCACCCGTATCTCGTCGATGTCAAAACGGATGTTCGTCTTGTTCTCAATGGAGAAGTCGATGAAGAAATAGTTGCCCACCGAGTAGATGTTGTTCAGGCGCATTACCATGCGGTGCGCTTTGGTGGCCACATTGCGGATTTTCGCAGGCGAGTTCCAGATGCGCCGTGCATAGCTCGTCATATCGGCGGTGGACATTGTCACTGCCGGATTGTTGAAGGCGTTGCGTTCCTGCAGCTGGATTTCCTTGTCCGTCACCGCCTCCTTCATCCGGGTCGTGTAGATCAGGGCATACTGCGAGCGGTAGCGTTCCGTCACGATGGTGACGATGGCAAGCACTTCGCCGTCCTCATGTCCCGCCTCCTTGGGTTTCAGCCGGATGACGTTGTCGATAGGCTGGTCACCTGCTACCTTGTCGGTGGAGATGTCCACGAAATGCACCGGTTCCGATGCCGTGATGACGGTCGTTACCTGTTCGTTCACCGTCAGCTGTTCCATTTCTTCATAGGTAGTCTGCGCCAGTGCGTTCTGTGCAGCCGGCAATCCCGCCGCCAGAAGAAATGCCATTACGATTTTCTTCCAATTCATATCCATGTCGTTGATTATAGTTATTCGTTTGTTTCTTCTTTTCCCTTTTCTCTTTCCGGGGCTTCCTGCCCGTCAGTCCTTTGGGCGCATATCCATGTGCAGCGTCCTGTCCGGGTCATCCGGACCTCGCATTCCCACCAGGTGTCTATCTCCGCTGTCTTGAAGTTGACTTTCCCGTATCTCGGTCCGTAGAAACCGGTCTCCTTCTGAAAGGCGAACAGGGCAATCCTTTGTCCGTTCCCTGTCAGGAAATTGCATATCAGGGCAAAGCGGCTGCCGTGGTGCCACCATTGCCTGCTTACAAGCTTTCCGGTGAATGTTCCCGGCTCTTCGGGAGCGACATAGTCCTCATAGTACAGTCCATCCGTTCCCAGATGAAGGTTTGACAAATCCTTTTCCATGGTACCTGCATCTTAGTTTTTCTTCTCCTGTCCGTTCACCAGATATACGAACGTCCCGTATTTCAGCTTGACCTTATTCTTCTTGATGGCCTTGCTGATGGCGTTGCTTGTCTTCTGGTAGGCATTGGTCACCGCCTGCATGCCCCATTGGGCAAGGCTGCTTCCCATGCTTCCCATTCCCATGTTCATATTGCCCGACATGGCACTGCTCGCCACATCCTTGCTCGTTTCCCGGAACTGGCTGTTGGGTACATACAGTCCTTCCATGCCGTCGGTGTCATAGATGGACAGGCTTACCTTCATCAGTTCGTCATCCACCAGGATGCTGCTGATACTGCCTTTCACCCGACCTGATGAAAAACCGCTTACTGTGGCGTAAAGGTAGGTTCCCCGTTTTACCACGTATTTTCCGATTTCCACGTCATCGAGCAGACGCAGCCTTACGCGCGAGCCGTCCACCGCCTTGATGTTCTCGTCAATGATGGCCTGTATGAGTTTCGGTTCTCGGGCATCCTTCGCCAGCGTGTTGAAGTAATCTGAAGCGGTCTTCACCTTGCGCACCACCTCGTTGGTCGGTGCATCGTCGGACGGTGTCTTCACCGCCCGCTTCTCTTCGTCGATGGTTCCTGATACTTCCGTTGCCCGGGGCGGAACAGTGTCGGCGGTCTCGGTCTCTGCCGGTGGCTGAACTGCGTTTTGTCCTTTCAGCCTTGCTTCGGCAAGGGCTTTTTCCAGTTCGGCGAGGGCTTCCTGTTCCCGTGCCTTGGCCGAGGCAATCTCAGCCGCCGCAGCCTTCTCCTGTTCCTGTTCCGTGAGCAGGTCGAGGTCGTCCTGCGTGTATTTCGATTCATATTCCTCCTTCTTCTTGCCGGATTCGTCCCGGTCGATGTTGTCCACTGCGGAGTAGTCCTGTATCTTGCCCCACGATTTGGCCATATTCTCGTACTTGCTGCCTATGCCGTCATCCTTGATCTGTGCTCCCGGCAGTTCGGGATTCAGAAATTCCGTTGTCTGCATCGTCTTGTCCTTTATCTCCAGGGTTTCCGTGTGGAACAGGTCGAAGATAAAATAGGACGCGCCGAGCAGGGGGAAGTAAAGGATGGCAGGAAGCATGTACTTCGGCTGTCTCCAGTTGATTTTCTCCAATAGATTCTTCATTGCATGTCTTTGATTGATGGATGATTATCTCTTGCATTATCCGGTTGTCCGGTTATTCCGTTTGTATGTTCCTGTCTCTTACCCTCCTGATGCAGCCTGTGCCGTTCCCTCAGCACCGAATCCTGCACCTCCGTTGCCGTGCGTCCCGCCGGACTGTGGCGGTACACCGCTACCAGGCGGTAGGTGTTCCAGGCAAAGGCCCCGATGACGAAAGTGAAGACGATGACCAGAAACAGTGTCCGATGTGCGTCGGCGAAACCCTGCACCCTGGCTGCAGCCCGGTCGATGCGTGTCGCCCTGGCGAACCTGCGCCCGGCATCCACGTCACGCTCATAGCGTTCCTTGTATTGCGGATGGTTCTTGTCCGGCATCTTCTCTCCGAACAGCATCCGCCTGAATCCTTTGACATTCATATGCTCGTTGGTTTAGTAGTTGCTCTTGATCTTCTGTTCGATGTCCTTGTTCAGCAGCGTACGCCAGTTGACAATCAGCAGTCCGTGCGGATTGTTGTCCGTCCTCGGCACCCGTTTGAGCTGTCCTGCCGTAACCAGCTCGCGCATCAGGATGTTGCTCCTGCGTTCGATGCGCTGCCGTCCGTAGTAGGTGAACTCCATGCTCTTCTTGTCAAAGGCGATGCTGTCGCAGAAGATTGAGAATACCGCACTCGTACCCAGGATGTTCGAGTAGAACCCTTTTTCTTTCAGGGTGTTGTATTGTGCCAGTCCCGTCTCATCGACCAGGTACATCGCTTTCTCCATCGTGTAGCGGATGTACTTGTCATCCGGTGCCAGCGTGAAGAAATAGTGATGAAACCTCTCCACATGGCTCTTGGCTTCCACGTCCAGTGTTTCCTCCATGGTCGTCCGGTTCACGAGGATGGGCACGTTGCCGTCCAGCACATACACTTTTTTCTGTGCGTCCGTCACCATCGTGCGGGCAGTCCAGATGCTCGACACGCTGATGATGACGCATCCCACAAGGAAAGCCGTGCAGACGATGCCCACCAGCCGGATTTTGTTCTCCAAATGCTTGATAACCATATTTCTCTATGTTTGATTGTTTACTGATTGTTTCTCCATTTCAGGTATTCCTCATGCAGTATCGGCATGATATCCTCCAGCAGGTCCTGCCGGAGCTTCTCGAACTCCCGTGGGAAGTGCTCCGTGTAGATTCCCAGTACGATTACCCGAATGAACACCCACCAGATGCCGCGTTTTCGTTTCCGGACTTTTTTCTGCAGCCTGGCCAGCTGCAGGCGGTAGGTCAGGTAGTTAGTTAGCGGGGCGATATACCGTTTGTCCCGGTCAAAGCCGTCGTTCAGTACCCGGTATTCCGCAGTGAGCCGCTGGTTTGCGGCACGCCGCATTTCTTCGTTGACACGCTTGTGCATGTAGCGGACGAACTGTTCGTCCCTGTACCATTTCTTCAGTTTCTTGCTTGTTTTCATCGTTCTATCTTTTTATAAGGTTTGTCATCCTCTCATCATGGTTCCGATGCCGCCCGTTGCCGTCATCTTGGCCTGCTGTGCCACACCCTCGCCGAAGTTTCGGGTCGAGAAGGCCGTGTCGCCTTCCGGAATCATCCACGCTGCCAGGTCCGGCACCAGGTTCAGGCACTTCAGAGCTACGATGCTTGCCGCCATCAGGTAGCCTGCCGAGAAGAAGCTGTTCTGCAGGTAGGCAGCCATCGTCTGCTCGCTGGCCGTGATAGCCGTCAGGTTCTCCACCTGTATGCAGAGCACGATGTCGAACAGCAGTAACACGTAAAATCCTACGAAGTAGAGCATCGCCCCGTAGAAATGCACGGTCAGGTACCGGATAAGCCACTTCGCCCATGCACCTTCCCACTTGGGCAACAGCGAGAACGCCCATTGTATCGGACCGAATATCGTCAGCATGCCCAGCAGGATCTGCTGGCAGTAAATGGTCGCCCACCAGCCAATGCGATAGACGATCAGGGCGATGAGCATGATGATCTTGTCGATGCCCACGATGACACCTGCCGTCAGCGAGGTGAACCACAGTTCGGCCGCGTCTTTCTCCATTTTCGTTACCTCGTCCACGCCCGTCTGCTCCATGGTGGCCTCTATCAGATTGGGGTCGGATGTCCCTGTGTGGGCTACATCCGCCTGTGCCTGCAGGCTGTTGTACATCGTGTCGCGCACATGGATGAGCTGTTGCACCTCCTCGAACTTGTCCGCTATCTGGGTGGCTTCCGCTTCGTAGAGGTCATGCGTGTACGAGCCGATACAGTTCGGTATGTAGGACAGGAAGTCCAGGAAGCACCAGCTGCTTCCGCTGCCTGCCATGCCGGTATCTGCCGGCGGATACCACCAGCAGAGGATGATGGAGACGGCCAGCGGGCGGAACAGTTTCATCACGTCCAGCGGCTCGTGCTTCACCATCATCTTGTAGGCCATGCCCGCTGCCATCACGATGGCGAACAGGGCGGCCAGTGCCATGCACATCTGCAGGATCCACCAAAACGGTCCCTGCGAGCCGGTGAAGGTCGCATCGGTCAGGAACTCGTTGGTCTGAAAAATCACGTCGTCTATCTCTTCTTCCAGGATGTTGATGCCGAAATCCGAGAGTATATTTCCATCTGCCATAAGTATGTTCGTTTTTTTAGTTTCTGTTTACCGTTTCGTCTCCCTCACCGGTGTCACCGTTTCCTCCGGACTGCGATCCGGATGCGGCAAAGCGCGATTCGTTCCACCTGCTCACTGCATCACGGACGATGCTTCCTTTGTCCAGGGTGCGTCCGGCAGTGGCATTCAGCAGGGTTTCTGTCCGGGTTGCATTCCGTCTCCGGGCAAGGTAGCCGATGAGAATCTCGTTCTGCCTTGCCACATCCTCGTAGATGCGCAGGTATTCCTTCTTCCGCTGCGCATTGGGCATATAGGCCTCGCGGGTTGCCGTGAGTGCACACTGGTAGATGCGGTAGTATTCCGTCCACCGCGCCCGGTCTTCCGGTGTGCCGCCGGAGGGAATGATACGGTCGATATTTCGTTCGAGCCTGTCCATCTGTCCTTTGACCTTGTCACCCTCGGCCAGCCATGCCAGGTCTATCTGGCGGTCGGCCACATTCAGGGCCTCGATTTTCGCCCGGTTTACCAGTGCCGAGTCTATTTCCTCCGCTTCATCCGTCTGGTTGTAGAGGTTCACTCCGGCCAGTGTGCGGAACGACAGCTTGTTTTTGGCAGCTGCCGATTTCTTGTACTTACGGTGCAGCAGCGTGTAGTAAAATTCAGGCGTGAGTGCGCCCGTACCCGTTTCCATCACCGTAATCTGGTTCCGTTTCGGTGCATCGTGGTTGTAGGTCACGGACTGCGCCCTGACCGTGGCTGCGGCAAGCAGGGCGGTCGTCATCAGTAGCAATGTTCGTTTCATTTCTTTTCCCTTTTATCGTTCGTTAATAATCCAGTCGTCCTGCACCGCGCCACCGTCCGAAAGCCCCTTCGACAATTTCGCGTTTGGTACGTTCCCGGTAAATCTTCGCTTTCCAATAGCCGATGCGGACCTGTACGTAACGCCATGTCTCCATGTAGGCCCGGTTCAGATGCCGTTCGATACTGTCCAGAGATCGGTTCACGTTCTCCAGCACCATCAGCAGGTCATTGGTCGAGCAGGCTGCCGCTCCCGTGGCATACAGTACGAGGTCGCTCACCGATTTGTAGAGGTGTTCGCCTTCACGGGCGATGTTCCGTATCGCCTTCTCGTTGACGGTGATGATCAGCAGGTCCGACGCTTCTGCTTTCCCGCGTTTCAGCACTTTCTCGTGAAAGGTTTCCAGCATGGTCTTGTAGTCACCGATACGGTCACTTACCGTCCGGTAGGTGTCCTTCACGTTCAGTACCGTGCGCAGGGACTGGTACATCACGTCGATGACGTCAAAGGCACGGGTGTAGCGGTCGAGATCGACATTCAGCTCCTTGTAGCCGCCCACTTCTTCACGGCTGTATTCATGCAGCAATTTGTTGCTGTACTCCAGCGTGCTACGGGCAAGCAGCAGGCTGCGCTGCTTTTTGTGATCATGGATGTAGGCTTCCACCGATACGATGTCGAAGGTCACCTGTGCTCGGAGCTTACCGGACATCAGGGCGAGCAGCATCAGGGCGGTCAGTAGTATGCGTTTCATGGCTGTACCTCCTTTCTTCCGCTTCGTCCGCTGCGGGGTGCCCGTGCGTTCTCCACCCACCGGTCATGGCATTCTTCCACGAGCGTGAGTCTGTGTCCCTCGTCCGTGTCAAGTTCCGGCAGCACGTCCTTCAGCACGTCGATGATGCTCCGCTTGTAGTGCATCATCTTTTCCAGCGATACAAGATCAGCATATATCTTTGTGATACGACTGTCCACCTCCCGGGCGATTTCCAGGCGGTCGCTTGACCAAAGTAGGTGGTACACGTCACCGGCAGGTTCCTCTTCCATCGGCTCGTTACGGGCATATTCCGTCGTGATTTTACAGTCGGGATGCTCCCGGGCTATTTCCGAAATGCGATCGTTCACCATTCGCATCTTTTCCTCGTCCGACAGACTTGCATCGAGCGTCAGCACGTCGGCGACATGCGTGTCCGTGTACGATGAGGTCAGTTCCCAGCTTATCTGGATGATGGCCCTGTGTATCTTGATACCGAGGAAGTACTTCGGTTTGCGGGCGATCGAGAGAGTCGCGCTGAACGTGATTTCACCGTTGATGTTCGGCATGGTCGCCTTGCGGACGAACGTATAGCCGTTCCAGGTCCCGCCGTCTTTCCACTTGAGGCTGTAGGCCGCCCTGCAGTCCTGCATGATGGCCGGCAGACGGTAGTAGTCATCGGTCGGCACGCTGTTGTCACCGGCCGCTTCCTCCCGGGCAGCCTTGTAGTCCTGCTGCTTTTTCCGCCATGCTGTCAGTTCGCTTTCCAGTTCCTCTATCCGTTTCCGGTTGGCATTGTACTGCTGGCGGTATCTGGCGGCATCCTCCACGCTCGCCCCGGCGATTTTCTTCAGCAGGTCTTCGTTCTCTCGTTCCAGGGTGGTGACCTGCGATTCCAGCGCGGTCACCCGGCTGTCCGCCTCCTGTATCTGGGCGTCGAGTTCCGAGAAGTCCAGCTCGTTCTCCGTGACGGTGGTCTGCATGACACATTCTTTTGAATGGGCGTTCAGTGAGCTTCCGCACTTGCGGCACTTGTACTGTGTCGAGCCTTGTCCCAAGGTGGCTCCGTCCGAACAGGTCACACTGATGGTGACGCTCTCACATCCCTGCAGCTTCCCTGCGTCCGTTGCCTGATAGTAGTTCCGGCCATCGGATGCGATGTAGTACACGTAGCCCTCCTCGTTGTCGTTGAACTCCGAGAGACGCGCGTTCAGCTGTGCCTTGAAAGTGTTCAGATCCATCGAGTACGAATCGAACACTTCTTCATACACCACGGTTTCTCGGTTCCAGCTTTGGGTCACGTGTATTTCGTAGGCGTACGCCTTTTTCGTCTGCTTCTTGCCTTTCTTGATGATGTAGGACTGCATCCGATAGCTGATGTTGTAGGTGTTTCCGTCGTTGCTGCCGTTGAGCTGCTGCACCCGGCTCCTCGACCATCCGGCATGGTGTTCCGAGTTGGCAAGGGTCTGTTCCCGTTGCGAGGCGTTGGGGTAGAAGTTCGCGTCACCCGTCTGGAAGCGGGTCCAGGCACTTCCGTTCAGGATGCTGTTGTCGTCCGTCGGCGGATAGTAGTCGCACAGCGCAACGCTTCCCTGTTCGCGCCGGGCGATGTACCACCGTTGCGTGTAGTAGTTTCCCATCCCTTCGTCCAGGTAATCCGTCATCCAGGACGTGAGGTCATAGTTGCCGAAGTCGAACAGTCCGGCCACGTTGTCCGCACTGCCCACCACATCCAGCAGCAGGCCTCCCACGCCGTTTTCCGCCTGTTCGAACAAGTCTCCGTAGTGATCGTACAGATTGCCTATCTCGCTGATTTTTCCGCCTATCAGGTCGTGGAACGCGCTGGTTTGCAGCAGGGCGTCTCCGAGGTTTTCCACCCCGGAGGTAGCCAGTCCCACACCCATTTCATACAGCTTGTCAAGATCACCTGCCAAGTGCTCCTTGGTGAAGTTCTCCGGCACGCGGGCCAGGTTGTCCATCAGCTGTTTCCACCGGATGCCACCCAGCTCCGAGAGGTTCAACAGGGCGGCCACCTCCCGGTTGATTTCCAGAAAGGCGATGTCCTTGAAGCTCAGCGAACTGTTGGTCACGATGCTCTCGAACTGCATGCACAGGTTCTTGGTATCGTCACAGACTTTCACCAGGTAGCTGCCCCAGTGGATGGCGGTCTGTGGCGAGCGCAGCATCAGTTTGGCCACTACCCAGATTTTGGGCATGATCTTCTCTGCCACCATGTGATAGATGCGCCGGTAGTAGTAATTCTCCGTATTGCTGCTCCAGATGCCGAGGTCAGACAGAGCCTTGTGCTCCAAGAATTTGGATGCAAAGATTCCCGCTGCTGCCACCTCCGCTGCCGTGTAGTGCTTCAGGATGTCATCGACCTGCTCCCGGTAGTAGCTTTCGGCCAAGGCCTCCGTACCGAAGGCGGCAGCCATGGCCGCTACGGTACGCGCGTCATAGTTCACGCTGTAGTACTGGGCATGGATACGCTGCACGAAAGTGAGCGCAAGTACGATCAGGACAAACGACAGTCGTTTCATCATCTTATCTTTTTATCTCTCTGTTATCTTGTTCATTTCCCTCTGCTCGAAATGCCACCGTTCGGTTTCAAGGCAGTTTTCCGTCACCAGCCGGCAGAACATCTCATGAATGGCATAGGCATCCCCGATGGCTCTTCTCATCCGTGTCTTGTAGGAACAGAACCATCTCATGTACCAGGGCTGGCCCAGATAGGCCTCACGTATGGTGTGGTAGCGTTGCCATCCCAGATCGTTCAGCCTGTTGCCGCTCAGCGGGCTGCTGTTCAGTTCCCTTCTCAGTTCCTCACGGAATCGCTCTTCGCCGAAGAGCGGCCTGCGGTTCATGCTGTCGCACAGGTCGTAGAACTCCTTTTCTCTGGGGTTGTCTCTGTAATATCGGTCCAGGTATGCGTCGAGTTCAGCTTCCGGCATACCCAGCCGGAGGGAATACTGCGCCAGCAGCCGTTCGATGGCCGACAGCTTTTCCGGAGCCAGACCGTAGTCCGAGAGCAACCGTTCCCTGGACAGTATACAGAAATCACGGATGGTGAGGCGATTGAGTTCCGGATGGTCAATGCTGACATCCTCCCTTGTCAGGCAGCTTTCGAATCCCATTTCAGCCAGGCCGAAACCGAGAGACAGGTCAATCAGAATCCTTTCTTTTTTCATGATGGCTATGATTTTGTCGTTAAGTTCAATACCCGTCCCGCTTCGTTGACCTTCCGGGCGAAAGGCAGGGACTTGTCAATGCCGCTGGCATTCCAGTCCCGGCAGTAGGCTTCGATAGCCTCCTGGTGACTGCATTGCAGCTCTTTCTTGTAGAGTTTCAGGGCTTCCTTTTCCGACCGCTCGGTGGTGTAGGTCATATAGCATTCCCGCGGTTCCTCCACACCGTACACACCGCTGGTCGTCCCCCGACGAATAAACACCTCGCGGAAGAAACTGCGGCCCTCCTTGTTCTCCAGGCGGTTGATAGTGAATATCTTCTTGCAGTCCACGTCTGTCAGTCCGAGAATCGCCTTGATGGTGTCAAAGCGTTCCTTGAATTTGCTCTGGTCGAGCAGCATGACCACGTCCGAGTTGTTGATGATGGCTTCCTTCACGATTTCCGAGCCGATGATGTCCTGTATCTCCTGGGTGACGACACCGACCGATGCCCAAAATTTTCTGGCCGTCTTGTACATGAACTTGATGTATTCGGCCATCAGCGGTGAAGCGATGGCTTTCCATGCCTCTTCGATGACCAGCACTTTGCGGTTCTTCTTGATACGCATTTTCTGTAGGAACACATCCATGATGATGAGTGTGACCAGCGGGAAAAGCAGCGGATCATCTTTTATACTGTCGATTTCAAAGACGACAAAGGTCTCGTCGAACAGCGAGCTGTCCATGTTCTCGTTCAGCGTCTTCTCGTGGTTGCCGCCCCGGTAGAAGTCTTTCATCATATAGCGGTAGGTCGCCAGTTCGATGTCCGTGATGCGGTTTTCCTCACAGATGTCGGGAAGCCGTTGCACCGAATATTCATAGAATGAGTTGAATGACAGATCCTTCACCTTCAGTTTCTTGCGGCGACTCTCAATCTTGTTGATGATGCCCTCTATGCGGACGGCCCGTTCCTGTTCGCTTTCCTTCTCGTGTTCCTTGCTGTTGCGCTCATCGATGAAAAGGCTCTGGCGAAGGTCTTCCCGTTGCCGGGGAGTAAAGCCTTCGAAACCGTTGAAATAGGCATCGTAGTAATCCGTGATGACATGTTCCACCAGCCGGTCTTCCGTTTGCGTGACCGTACCCTGCGCCCCTTTCCAGATGAGCAGGACCAGGTTCTTCAGGAACCCTGTCTTCTCCACGTTCATCTCTTCCCGGCGGATGCGGAAAGGGTTCATGGTGATGGGTTTTTCCTCGGTGTAGCTGATGTATTTCCCACCGAGGTATTCGCAAAGTCCCTCATAGGAGTTTCCCGTGTCCACCATCACCACATCCGTTCCCTGCTCATGCAGCTGTCTGACCACACTGTTCATGTGGAATGACTTCCCGCTGCCGGAAGGTCCGAGACAGAAGAAGTTCGAGTTGTCCGTCATTTTCTGTTTCCCCTCTTTTCCCGTGATGTCGATGGCCACAGGCACGCCCTGGCGGTCGGTATAATAGATTTTCAGCGGAGTGTCCTCGCTGTGCAGCACCCGTTCCTTGTACATCAGGCACATGGCCGCATCGGAGAGTGTCAGGAACCGGTCGTATTCCTCGCTCAGGCTGTAGCAGTTGCCCGGAAACGAACTCACGAACAGCTCCAGCTGGTTGTATGCACGCTTGCTGATGTGGATGCCCATGCGCCCGAAAGCGTTCTCCAGATGGTTGGTGCACTTCTGCAGGTCCGTTCCGGCAGGCACACCCACCACCAGGTTGAAATGCGTGTACACCAGCTGCCGACTCTCCCTGGCAATCACCTCCTGCACACGCTTGATGTCATCCACAGCCATCTTGTTGCCGGGATTCGGTATGCTCGCATGGCGGTTCTTCTTCTTGTCGAGCAGCGACAGTTCCCGCTTCTGGTTGGGCAGGAACACAATCTGGTTGTACACCACTGTCTCGGCATTCGGGATATTGTCCACTACCGATACGAGATCCACCGGCATCTCTGCATTGTTCACTTCAATGTTGGTGTAGGGGCGTATCAGTGAAGGCAGTGTGGCACAGTCCACATCCACCAGACTGTACACCTTGCAGCGTTTGTCACCCATCGACACCGTTTCCTCGTCGGCCTTGAAGTTGCTCATGGAAACCGTCCGGTCCTTGAAGTTCATGGCAAAGTAGCGGTCCACATATTCGCTCGCTTCGGTCTTGCTCAGGAACCTGGCCTGTACACCGCTGTCACGCAACTGATCGTGTACCTTGCGGACTTTCACGAGGAAGTCGCGCCATTTCCTGTTGTCGAAGGAGAACAGGCGGCTTTTCTTCGCTTCTTGCGTGATAGTCAGGTAGCAGAGGCTGTCCGTGTAGGGCCGTCCCTTGAAGTAGCGGAAGTAGGATTCCGAGAGAAACTCCCGGTTGCTCTCCGTTTCCTGCTCGAAGCGTTTCCTCACGAAGATGTCCTGTTTGTGGATGGCATATCCTTCACCCAGCGTCAGAGCCAGGGACGAAAACAGGTGCGTGAAGTCATAGAAGCCGTTGATGTCCGCCGAATACTTCTGTATCGGGTTCTCGATCTTCAATACGGCTGAATATTCGCCCGTCTTGGTGTAGAGCACACCTATGCCGTCCGTTTCCTCCACCGTAAAATAGATGTCCTGGAAGATACGCTTGCGTTTGCCTCCCGTGCCGAACGCATAGACCGATACGGCCATGCCTGCGCACAGGGCGATAAAAAATAAGATTACATATAGGGTCATTCCGATAGTCTTTAAATTAAATCAGGGCAGGTCTGCCTCGGCTGGAGGCGGACCCGCCCGCTTTCAACAATCAATCAGCCACACACACATTGCCGTGATGGTTTTTCTTCTGCTGTCAGATTTGGCGTGAACTGGCATACACATACACGCCTTGCTTTACTTTCTTGCTGTGCAGGCCTTTCCGCTGCTTGAGGATGATCAGTACGATACCTCCCGACAGGACGGCAGCCAGTATGATCAGCCCGGCTACGAAGCCGGCCAGACAGTAGGCGGCGATGAAGCCGGCAATGGCTCCTCCCGCCACACCTGCCGCCCAATAGATATAGCGGCCTTGTAGTCCCATCAGTTCCAGAGGCTGCTGCAGCCCCTTGAACAGCGGATAGTCCGGATAATATTCCTCACTGCCTTTCATCGCCTTTTTGGTTTTAGATGTCAATGCCGAAGAACATGGGCAGCGCCTGGGCAGCCGCAATCAGGAAGAGGCAGGCACCCACAATCATCATGATCTTCTTCTTCACGTCCTGTTCCTCGTTGTTCATGGCGATATACACTGATATGGCTCCGATGATGGCTACCACACCTGCAATGGCATAGCAGAGCTTGACCATGACCGGCACATATTTCACGATTTCCTCCGCTACGGTGGACAGGGCCGTCGTACCGGCCGAGTAGTCTCCGGCCGTGCTTTGGGCCATAGCCGGAATACCGCCCGCCAGGGTCAGGGCAAGCAGGACTGCCTTGTTCGATACTCTCTTGAAACTCTCTTTGGCCTTGCGGCTCATCTTTTTGATTTTCTTCAACATACTTGTCTTTGTTTTTGAGTGATACTTATTGTTTTTTTATTGCTGTTTTGACTGCTTCTTATGGTTTGTCGGTCTATATGCGATAGCCGAAGAGGGCCGGGAATACGATGGAGGCTCCGATGATGAAGAGACAGGCTCCGACCAGTGAAACGATGGATTTCACCACACCGTCTTCGCCCGTATTCATCTTGATATAGATCTGAAGTGCGGAAACAACCACAAACACGGAGGCGATAGCGTAGCAGACATACAGCACATAGAGCATCATCGTTACCACGAAGTCGTGCATCGTCGCCAGCGCATCCGCACCCCAGCTGTAGTTTACGCTGCCGCTCTTGGCCATTGCCGCAGAGGGGATCAGGCACAGCAGACACAGTATTTTTCTAGTTCTCGGCATGCTACAATCGGTCTTTTAAAGGTTTCCATTCCAGTTCCGGACGGTTGTCTGTCTTGCCTTTGGCAATCATGGCCCTGTAGAGTTCTTCGTCCGTGAATGCGTCTGACAGGTAGGGCGTGGTTTCTTCCATCTGTTCCTCCATCCGGGCCTTCAGGCGTTCCAGTTTCTCTTCCATGGCAGCTTCCCCGGTGCCGCCGGCACGCTCTGTCTCCTGTGGTGCAGGCATGACGGCGGATACGACCTCCGTTTCATACTGCTCGTCACCCACATGGAAGCCCGTGTCGCTTTCCGTTACCGTGACACTCTGTTCCTCTTCCGGGTCGCCGAGGTCAAACACCTCTTCTTTCGGTTTGTCTGTTCCCTTTTTTCCGTATAGGTCCTGTACGATGATGACCGCATAATAAATGGCATAGACTACTGTAAGGACAATGATGAAAATAAAATATGATTTCATATCGTTTATTTAATATGATTATTATATAAATATGATTCGCAAAATAAAGACGGATAATTGTAATTGCGAAAAGATTGTCTATAAATCAATATGCTTTTATATAAGATTTCTCCAAAATCTTAAAATCATATTCAAAAATCATATTCTAATCAATATTTGAAGGACAAAACAAGAAAGGTCGGAAAATAAATAGAGGACAACTCTTACAAGTTGTCCTCTTTATTATGCGCACATCAATGGGTTATTCGGAGTACTCTATTTCTGAAAGCCATGCCGTTTCCTTTATCCATTGACAGATGTAATCCCGATGAACTACAGTCTTTTTCCACGCAGGTAGTCGTTCAGGTCCTTGTAGCCGGTGTAGCGGACGGACTCGTTGCAGACACGGCTGTCATACAGTCCAGCGATGGTCTCCACTGTCTTTTGCCCGGCAAGGTCATTGTCAAGGTAACAGTGGATTTGTCCGTAACCTTGCAGATGCGCCAGCGTCTTTCTGAGGTTGCCGACCGAGTTCATCACCAGGTAGTCGCAGGGTACGTCGATACAGACGGTGCTGTCCTTCATCTGCCGGAGTGTCAGGTAGGATAGAAAGTCCATGAATCCCTCAAACAGGCAGATGCAGCTCTGCACTTCACCGTGCAGGTGCGGTATCAGGGATATGTCCTTGCTGTTGATGCACCCCTTGTAGTAGGCGTTGCGCACCTCGAAGCCGCCGGAGACGTTTCCGAAGGCCAGTGCGAAATAATGCCGCTGGCGCAGTTCGTAATGAATCTCCTTGCAGAACATCCGTCCGATGTCCGCATCAATCATCCTCGACTGGAGATACGAGAGCAGAGCATGGTGTCGTAGAGGAATGACCATCAGGTTCTTCATGTCGGCTTCCACCGGACGGGGCAGAGCGGCAGGCAACCGTATCCTCGGCAAAGAGGCATTACCGGCAGTCCGTTCGATGTAGGCAAGTGCCTCGCTCACGCTTCCCATTCCGCAAAGGTACCTTCCCAATTCCACCAGGTCACCGCCGATCGCTTCACCAAAGTCGTACCATTCATTTTCCCGGTCATTGACCTTGAACGAAGGTGAGACCTCTTTCCGCAGCGGCGAGAGATACCAGTACTGCTCCGATTTTACATACTGCGCATGGTGCCCGAGCCGGGTCAGGAAATCCACGATACGCACACTTTTTGCTTCTTCTATGTTCATGGCTGTTTCTTTTCACTTGTTTGCACAAAACCAGTTTAGTTTGGTTTATAACCCTATATAGATAGATACTAAATTAAACTGAATTATATAGGCCCGCGCCCGGCATCATTCTTCTTCGAAAAGCATGGTTTCCGCAGGGGACATGTCGTAGTAGAAAAGCTTGTCCCGCTTGACGACCAGTTTCAGGGTGTCCGTCAGGTATTGCAGCAGCTTCACCATCACGTTCCGCCCGCGCTTGAACCCGATGGTCTCGTAGGCGACCATCATAGCCTGCAGCATATTCTCGAATCCGCGGATGGGCTTGTCCCCGAATGCGGAGGAGAGGGCTTCCCGGTGCTGCTCTACGGTCAGATCCATAAATCCCGTCCGCTGTTTGGGTTTCGCGCATGGGAGGCTGTCGGACAGGCGTCCTTCTGCGAGAACCGGCAGGCCGCTCTCGTTGACCGTAAAGGCAAAGGGCTTGAACTCTTTCTCCCGGATGTGCAGCGCATGTACCTCGCTAATGTTCGGCTGCTCGCTGTTCTTGCTGATGACCAGCACGGTCTCCGCCTTGTTGCTCATCTCCGTACCTATATGCCCCCGGACATTGTTGTCCCCTTTGTTCAAATGTAGCACGCAATGGATGTGCAGGTCATATTTCGACGACCATTCCATCATCTTGTTGATGACTTCCACCGATTCGCTGGTGCTGTTGATGTCGAGCATCAGGTCACGTATGCCGTCGATAATGACCAGGCCATAGCCTTTCCTCTGCCGCAGGGCGTAGTCGATGACTCCGATGCGTATCGCCGGCGAATATTCACGCAGGCAAATGAAGTCAAGATTCTCGCTGTCGGTTGTTGGTGGCAGTCCGGCCAGCCGCAGGATACGTGCCAGTACGTTGTGACAGTGGAAGCGGCTCTGCTCCGTGTCCACATACAGGATTCTCTGCTTTCCTTCGGGCAGGTGCGCCCGGTAGTTCAGCACCTGCTTCCCGGCCAGCGATGCGGCGACAATGGCTGAGACATTGAATGTCTTCTTCGATTTGGCTTTGCCGGTCGATGCGCTGAAGTTGCCGAGTGTGGCGATGGTAGAGTTGTCAATCCAGATGATTTGCGGCGGCGTTTCGTAGGTATCCGTCGCACGGATCTGCGAGGCGGAGAGAATGTTTGACAAAAGACACTCCTCCGGTCCCATATCCAGGCTGGGGTCAGTTCTTCTTTCGTTTTCCATAACGTCTCTGGTTAAAGAACGGTTGGGCGGCAGCCGCTTCGTTTGCCATGCGTGCCGCTTCCTCCGCTGTCGGTTCATAGTTCTGTTTGAGCCATTTGTCCAGCTCCTCCTTTGCGAAGTAGAGCATCTTGCCGCGTGGCTTGAAGTGTGGAATCTCCTTGCTGGAAGTCAGTTTGTAGAGCATGCTTTCGGATATACCGATATACATGCAGGCCTCCTGGAAGGTGAATACCCCCTTCGTGGTATAGATGTTCTTTTCCAGCAACGCGATACGTTCCAGCAGGCTTTCCACCGGATCCAGTTTCTTCAAGATAGTCTCAATGTTGGTGAGACGTTCACTCAGCTGTTCCATAAATGTCAATCTGTTGTTTTGCATACGAATGATTTTTTAAATTAGACAATGGAAGTATGTCCTCCGTTATGTAGCGCGCTAACGGAGGGCAAAGGTAGGACAGGAAAGCTATATTGCTTCAATCTGCAGATTGATAGTTGGGAAGTGTCAATGCAACTATCAACCTTTTACCTTTCACATACTTCACTTCTTGGCACTTTTTGTCATTTTGCCAGTTCATCCACGGCCTGTTGTATACCATAGGCTGCCGATGTCATCTTCTTCCGTAGGGCGGTCAGGGAAGACGAAAGGTTCGACTGGCTGACGAATCCCTTTCCGCTCTTGCGGACCAGTAACCGTCCTGCTTCCAAGGTACTCTGCCATTCGTATCTGATAAGCGAATGTTCGAGGAGCGAATTGAACAGGATTGCCACAAGCCGGAGTTTGTTCACACGGATGCTGAACCCTTTCCGGCAGGCAAACAGGGCTTCCATATCCTCGACACGTACGTCAGAAACGCAAAACAGATGATAAGCATTGGCACAGGCCGTTATACTTATCATCTGTTTCCGGGTCAGGTTGCATTCCAGCGAAAGCGGACGCTCCCAAGGTATCTCTGGGTCACGGGGCGTGACCGGAGGCACCGGAGGTGAGAATGTGTCATACGTCTGCTTCACCTCCATGCACTTCTCAAACGAGAAGTCCGTGGCTGCAAAGAGCGGTTGGATAAGATGAGCGCAGTCATGCAGCATCCCTTTGAGGATGTGGATGTTCATCTCATGGCAGTTCCGGCACGCTGCACGGTCGCAGTCGATGTACCGGTGGCTGTTCACGAAATCCTCCGCATAACGGTGATACTGTTTGCTGCCCGTGACAACATCACGGAGATACAAGGTTCTTGCTTCAGCGATCAGGGCATAAAGTTCCTGCGCTGCATCCTGTTCTGTCACGAAATGGTGCAGATGTTCATTCCCTCCAAAAAGAGAGAGGGCCTTTGTCTGGTCTTTTCATTTTGGATAATTTTAAAGAATTTATAATATAGTCAAGAAGGGTGTTGCCCCGGCTATCTGTCTGTTTTCCGAAAACAACACCCCAATAAGCGTCTGCAAAAATCAAACACATATATGAGTTATGCGACAATCTCAGTCAAACAGGCCGTTCGTCAGGTTCACCGCGTCATCTTTTTTCTTGTTGACAATCTTGGCGTAAACCTGCGTCATTTTTACGGATGTATGACCGAGCAGCTTGGAAACGGTGTACAGATCCGCTCCCAAAGTAAGCATCATTGTGGCGAATGTATGGCGGGCGGTGTGAAAGGTAAAATGCTTGGTAATCCCGGCTTTGACGGCCCACGGCTTAAGACATACATTGATGTGAGCCGGCAAATGGAACACAAAATCGTTACCTGTCTTGTTACCTTGTTCAGGCATCCACTTCAAAGCTTCGTTGGAGAGAGGGAGGTATATCGGCTCCTTCGTCTTCTGCATGGCCACAGACAGACGGTATTGTCCGTTGTCAAGAAAAACGTCTTTCCATTTCAATCCTACGATATCACTGATTCGCAGTCCGCAGAAGCAGGAGAACAGATAGGCTCTCTTGACTTCCTCGTTCTGTATCGGAGTGGCAATCAATGCCCGTACCTCTTCGATGGTCATATATGAACGTACGCTTTCCGGCATCTTGGGCTTTTCCGACTTGTCCATTTCGTTAAACGGATTCCGCAGCATGCGTTTGGCACGCACGGCTGCATTCAGGGCGCCGTTTAGAATCTGATAATAGGTGTTACGGGTAGAAGCCGCTATCAGTTTCCCTCTATAGCGGTAGGTTGTCAGCATGAAGTCAATGTATCCCTGGCAGAAAGACAAGTCAACCCGATCCAAGGTATATCGGTCTCCGGCGTACTCCTGCAGGATGCGGATAACAGACTTTATGTGGTCTATACCTTTTTTGCCTCGCTTTTTCTGGTTCTCCCTGTAGGTGTTCATCCAGTCCAGCAGATAAACCTTCTCCACGTGGTTCACAATCCCTGCTTCACCGCTGGTCAGCTCGATGATGCGTTTTGACTTGATGGCATTGGCAGCAGCCATTGTTATCTCGTTCTGATGCCGGGCATTGCTGTCCGTTTCCGGAACAAGGTACATCTTCAAGTACTCGTATGACCTTTTACCGTTCCGGTATATATCCAGATACAAACTCTTGCAGCCGTCAGCCAAATCTTTTGTCCGAAGGCGGATAGGTTCCTTAACTTTTTTAGGCTTCTTTACTCGTGGCATAACTGTGTCCTTTCATTTGTTGTTTTCCTATCGCAAATATACAAATAAAAGCCGAAACTAAGAAACAAATAAGAAACAAAAATGTACCTAAAAACAGCAAAAGTAGTGAAAGTACAGAAAACAACTGAAAACACAAATAATTATTTAAATAACTGATATAAAGCCTATTTATATATACTTGTTTGAATTTTATTTTCAATCAATACGAGTATGGTTCTTTATTGCAAATAAAGTTCATTTTCCCAAAGAGTGTCATCGGCATCAAAAGCGATAAATTCTA